>ENA-OREN01002181-OREN01002181.1-marine-metagenome-genome-assembly--contig:-NODE-2181-length-20670-cov-3.381926_pt1 | contig 20670 bp, 13 predicted proteins | sample MGYA00248624_ERZ508555 | MGnify/ENA primary metagenome ERZ508555 (study PRJEB26222, sample SAMN06267773) | marine metagenome | isolation source: Saanich Inlet, British Columbia, Canada | place...
TGAGCGCGTGGAGTTGAAAGCCCCCCCCCGCCGTCTATTTGGAATTAGCTTGCTGCATCGGATGAGGCTTGTTTGAGTTGGTGCAGTTCGAACTGGCTTTTGTGCCGGTAATTCAATGAAAGTTGGCAAATTAATCGGCACAAACTGAAAACAGGCCGTGTATTTGCTAGGAAAGTAAGTATTTGAGATGACTGCGCCGGATTTAGGATCCGGTTCCCTCGGGAGTGAAGGTTCGACTCCTTTCGCGCGTACTATCTTCAATCGACTCCCCGTCTCGAAGCCGTCCGTGTCTACTACGGCCGCAGAGTGCGAATGAAATGTTAAAGAAACTTATTACCGGAGCCTTGCTGCTGATGGGTGCCCCTGCCTTCTCGGCGCCGATGATCTCGGAGTTCATGGCGGACAACCGCAGGAGCACCATTGACGATGATGACGACCGATCCGACTGGATTGAGATCCACAACCCGGACGGTTCTCCAGCCAACTTGAGCGGCTGGTTTCTGACCGACGACCCGGCCCACAAGTTAAAATGGAGGTTTCCCGCAGTCACGATTCCCGCTCGTGGCTACATCGTCATTTTTGCATCCGGAAAAAACCGGACAAGCGGCAATGCGCCGCTGCACACGGATTTCAAGCTGCGAAAGGAGGGCGGCTACCTTGCTTTGCTGAACGCAAACTCCGGCGTCGCCTCGGAATTCTCCCCGTCCTACCCGCCGCAGCACGAGGATGTCTCGTTCGGCAAGGGGAACACAAAGCGGGATCAGGTTGTGCTGCTTAAACAGAAGGCGGCTGCCCGGGCAACCGTCCCGGTGAACAGCTCGGACGATGCCGGCTGGAAAAAAATAGGCTTTGACGACTCCGGCTGGAAATCCGGCAAAACCGGTGTGGGTTATGATTACGGCAATCGCATCGGGCTGGATGTCGCTCAAATGCGGAACAACAACGAGACAGTTTACATCCGCATTCCGTTCGTCGTGGGGGATTTGTCGGTCATCGATGAACTGGCACTGCACCTGCAATACGAGGATGGATTCGCCGCCTTCATCAACGGCAAAAAAGTCGCCAGCGACAATGCCCCGACAACTTTGAACTGGAAATCCGGCGCGACCCGGAACCGACCCGACTCGACGGCGACATCGCCGGTGGAATTCTCCATCCCGAATGTGAAGAATGTTCTTGTCAAGGGCCAGAATATGCTCGCGATTCATGGGCTGAACAACTTGGTCACCAGCTCCGATTTGCTGATTTTTCCGGAGTTGATTGCTTACAAAAAAACGGAGGTGATGGATTCGTTTGGGTATATGTTCGTCCCGACACCACGGGCCAGAAACGACGAAACGGTTCCAGGAGTGGAGTCAGGCGTGGCCTTTTTGCAGCCCAGTCAGTCGTTCCAGACATCGATCCGGATCGAACTGGAACGACCGGAAGCAGCCAACCCGAAAACCAAGATCCATTACACCCTGGACGGCACTATCCCGTCGAGATCGTCACCGGTTTACTCCGGCCCGCTGACGCTCCGGGAGTCCGCTCCTGTCAAGGCTCGACTGGTTCATCCGCAAGGCGGCATGGGGCCGGTCGGCAGCGAAACGTATATTGAAATCCAACGCAACTTGGCTAACGCCTCGTCCAACCTGCCGCTGATCCTCCTCGAGAATTACGGCGGCGGCCGACCTCCATCGGGCGATTATCAGATGGCATCCATGGCGGTGATCGAGCCGGCCGACGGGCGCGCCAGGGTAACGAGTCCGTTTGCCGTGGGCAGCCAGGTCGGCATCAAGGTGCGCGGCTCAAGCACAGGCGGACGCTCTAAGGCATCCCTGTCACTCGAGGTGCAGAATGCGTTTGGCGAGGATAAAAACCGTTCGCTGCTTGGCATGCCAAACGAATCGGACTGGGTGTTGTGGGGGCCGTACAACTTTGACCTCACGCTGATGCACAACCCGTTCATTTTCGAGTTAAGCCGCCAAATCGGCAGATACGCGCCACGAACCCGATTTGTCGAGGTGTACCTGAACACCGGCGGAGGAGCGCTCTCCAGTTCGGATTACTACGGGGTCTATGCGCTGATGGAAAAAATCAGCCGCGATGCCGACCGCGTTGACGTTGAACGATTGTTCGAAGAGCACAAAAAAGAGCCGGATGTTTCCGGTGGCTACATCTTTAAAATCGACCGGAGTGATCCCGGTGATTCCGGCTTTGGTGCCGCAGGACAAAACATCAAATACGTCTACCCGAAAGAAGAGGAGATTGAGCGACCCGAACTGGACGCCCAGCAGCAATATGTCCGCCAGTTTTTCAACGAGATGGGGACGGCATTGAATGCCTCATATTTCAAAGATCCGAAGCGTGGTTACGCCAAGTACATCGACGTTGATGCGGCAATCGACCATCATCTGCTCAACGTGGTGGCCTTCAACGTCGATGCCCTGCGGCTCAGCGGCTACATGCACAAACCCCGAGGCGGCAAGCTGATGTTCGGTCCCATTTGGGATTTTGACCGAGCGCTTGGCTCAACGGATGGAAGGGATAACAATCCCAGAACATGGCGCTCGACCTCCAGTGATCGTGGCACGGATTTTTTCAACTACCCGTGGTGGAAGCGCATGTTCTTGGACATCGATTTTTTTCAAAAATACATCGATCGTTTTCAGTCGCTTCGCCGTGCGGAATTCAGCAACGCCAACATCAATGCCATCATCGACGGGATGGCCGATGATCTGAAAGAGGCCCAAAAGCGCAACTTAGCCAAGTGGAACCAGCGGCCGCGCAGTGCTTACGGTGGCACTTACCAGGGAGAGGTGAACCACATGAAAAAATGGCTTTCGCAGCGGATTTCCTTCATGGAACAACAGTTTGTCGATCCGCCGGAATCCAATAGGCAGGCCGGGTATATCGAACCCGGCACGCTCATCAACCTCAAATCAAAGGAGGGCGGAAAAATCTACTACACACTGGATGGAACCGACCCACGACGAACGGGTGGCAGCGTTGCTTCCAAAGCGATCCTTTATGCAAAGCCAATCAAAATTAACGAGGCCGTCCTTGTGACGGCACGTGTTTACAAAACAGCCCACAGAAGCCTGACTGGGTCCAACAACCCACCCTTGACCAGTAAATGGTCAGGAGCTCTGACGCATTTTTATTCCATTACTCCGCCTCCATCCGAGGAGGATCTTTTGATCTCAGAACTTCATTATCATCCGTCCGATCCTTCTCCCGGCGAGTTGACGACTGACCCCACTTTTAAATCGTCTGACTTCGAATTCATTGAAGTGCTTAACTTCAGTCAAAAAACACTGAATCTCTCCGGCCTGACGATTACCGGTGAAGTTCGGTACTCCTTTTTGGGAAATGACAACAAAAGCCTAAACCCCGGTGAGCGGGTTCTGTTGGTTAGAAATGCCAAGGCCTTTACAGCTCGTTATGGCGCGAATATTTCCATTGGCGGTGTGTACTCCGGCAAGCTCAGTGACGGTGGCGGCAGGTTGAAAATCGTCGATCAAAGCGACAAGTTAATCCTTGAGTTGAATTATCAGGACGATTGGATTCCGGTTACTGACGGTCGCGGTTTTTCATTGGTGGCCAAGAAATTAACGCCACAGGGTGAGATGGACGGGGCGGAGTACTGGGGTGCCAGCTTAAACATACATGGGTCGCCCGGGGTTCCAGACAACCACTTGGAGACCAATTACAGTGTCGTCATCAACGAGGCTCTCACGCACACGGATCTACCGACGAAGGATACTGTGGAACTGTTCAACGAGGGAGACGAACCAGTTGATCTGTCCGGCTGGTTATTGACCGATAACATGAACAATCCAGGAAAGTTTCGTATTCCGGTTGGCACCCTGATCAAGCCACACGAATTTGTTTTGTTTGATGAGGATGACTTTATGAGTCACCCCGATTCTTCGCGGGCGTTCTCGCTCAGTTCATTGGGCGAGGAAATTTATCTGTTCTCTGCCAATAACACCGGATCACTGACCGGGTACATGCACGGATTTGAGTTTGCCGCCGCCGAAAATGGCGTTTCCTTTGGCCGATGGATTACCTCTGATGGCGAGGAACACTTCACGGCGCAACTTGCATTGACGTTTGCGGAGGTAAACACCGGGCCACGAGTCGGCCCGATTGTGATCAGCGAAATTATGCACACCCCGCCAGCCAACTTAGGAGCCGGCGCGACTGACATGGAGTTCATTGAGCTCCAAAACATTTCCGCCAAATGGCTGCCGCTGTTTGATATTTCGCATCCGGAAAACACTTGGCGACTGCGGAGCGGCATCCAATACGATTTTCCTCCAAACACCCGATTGGATGCCGGAGCCAGAATCTTGATTGTCGGTTTTGATCCAGTAAGCCAACCACAGGTATTAAGTCGGTTCCGGGAATATTATCAAATTGAAAATGTCACCTCGATTTACGGCCCATATTCCGGCAAGTTGAACAACAGTGGAGATCGGATCGTACTGAAAAAACCGGACGCTCCCCAAACTGCTCCCGACCAAAATATAGGGAAAGTTCCCTATGTGACGGTAGATGCCGTTTACTATGGCGTGGGAACGCCTTGGCCGGAACCGGCCGTAGGTTCCAGTGAATCCATTCAACGGATCGACTTGGGACAGTTCGGTAGTGAGCCGGCCAATTGGCTGTCTGCAACGCCGACACCCAGTATGCGGAATTACAAGGGCAATATGTATTTTACGGAGATAAAGATGGTTGACGATGCTGTTGTACTCACTATTGAACTTTCGGAGGGAAAAGATTGCATCCTTCAATACTCGGATGAGATAGGCAGCGGAGAGTGGATTTCATTGAAGATAATCCAGGGAACCGACACTCCCAGTGAGTTTAAGGTTACTGACGATTCCAACCAGGGAATAAACAACCGCTTTTATCGGCTTTTGCAGAAGCCGGGGGAATAGGTTTTTCAGCGCTTGGCCAAACGGCCGATAAAACAGGCTTATTCCTCGCCTTCCTTTTGGAGGAAACGGAACACTTCGCTCTCCAGGTGACCTTCAATTATATCGCCAGGGTCTGTTCCGAAGCGGGTGAGCACCACATTGCCGGCCAAGCGCCCGAGCGGCTCACGTGTATTGGATACAAACAGATCGCCCTGGGCGGGACTCGCGAAAACATCGATCCGATAGGACGCCTCCGGCCGCTCGTCCGTCAGCCTTGGCCGCGGGAATGTGACTTCAATCGCCTCGGGTTCCCCGGCGCCAGCATTCTCCCGATGGATTCGTAGCGTGACGGAACGCCGCCCGTTTTGTCGCAATCTATATATCGGCGAGCCAAACGCCACAGCTTTATTCCCATGTTTCATTTTCACCTGCCCAGTCCCCTTAACCGTCACAAAACCGCTCTCCCCTTTTTGAGCATCGGTCATTTCAAGGGTGAACGTACTATTGCTGTCAGCCACTTTTACAATATCACCCATCATCTCACGTGGTTCCAGTGTCCATTCGGGAAATTTTCCGTCGTCGATCTCATCGAGAATTTCCGCGCGACGCCGGCTGATGAACTTTTGGAATGTGGAGGCATGGCGCCGACTCCAGAAACTTTTCTCAATACGGTGGGGATTAATCATGGCCTGTAGATTATCGATCTGTGCGACGAGTTTCTCCTCATCCCAAACCTCATCTAGCAGCGAACGCATCGCGGCAAAATATTTTTTCTGGGCTTCCGGGTTTTTATAGAGTCTGCGTGGGATGGCGGCATCTGCCTTGACGGACTTGGGTGGATCAAAGCCTTGACGCCAAAACATATTCCGATCGGTAGCCAATTGATCGAGACCCCATGGTAGGAAATGCAGCCGCTGTGATTTCGAGTCAAAATAAACGAAGTAGTTGTTTTTGTTACTAACGTAGCCGTCCCAGTGGCCAACGAGCACCTCTGCCGCCCAGAAACGGTAAAACTGGTCGAGATTCAGATGCCTGCCGAGTGCGTCCAAGATCGAACGATCATCAGAGTCCAACGCTATGCTGGCGTTTTTGATGGATGCAATGGCTTTTTCCGATCCAAACTTGCGCTCGAACCGGACCAGAGAGTGCTCATGAAAGTCGCAAACTGTGCCTTCATAGAGGGTACCCTTGGCGCTTTTGTACGCACGGCGGAAGTGGTGCTTGTCGAGCGACTCGACATTGGAATAAACGCCGAGTGATTTGCCGTTCACGCTCACGAGCGCAAGGTTGCAGTGTGATGCCGGGAGTCCTGCTGCGCGAAAAAACTGGTAGCCGACGAGTTGATGAACTCGCGAGCCGTCCTGCTTGTTGTTATTCAGCGTGAGCGTGTCCACGCCGGCGAACATCTTTTTCTTTTCATACTGGTCTATCTGAATCTTAAGCGAAGGACGATCATGGTCGAGTGATCCAACAAAACCCTTCTTGCGAATTGCCACTATGCCGATGTCGGTACCGTCAATTGTTAGGTTCGCGGATACATAACTGAACGGTTTCTTTTGTTCCGATGGAGGAATGTCAGTGCGCAGGGTCTTGACCAGCGAACGATGCTGCACGCGCAACTTGTCCCAATCAGCGGGTTTAACCTTCAGGTCAATCTTGACCAGGCGTGATGTGTCAAAAAAATGATCGAAACCGTAAGGTGCCAAATCCTTTGCTCGTGCTGCTGTTGCCAGTAACAGGCAAGCGACGGGGGTGAAGAACAGGCTGATGAATCGCGAAAAGTTTGTTTCTGCTTTCATTGTGTAATTAACTGGCACTTCCTTTTATGGTGTGCCCTTTAGCGTAAGCTCCAATGGACATGAGCACAATGAATAAGACCATTTGAGGAATGGCTTTCGATTGCCCCATATTCCTCATTGGGATTTAGCTTGATGGAACGGCACGCCCTTGGTTGGGTCTGCGCGCCCGTGACGACAAAATATAAAACCCGGCCATGAGTGTTTCCTTTGTAGCCATTTTGGTGATTGCCTGCAGCATGGCACTCCTGGCCAAGCGTCTGAAGGTGCCCTACACCGTGCTGCTTGTGGTCGCGGGCCTGGCGGTGAGCCTGCTGCTAGACGGGGCGCCGGGGTTGCGTGAGCACCTCGAGAAAATCAAGCTGCAGCCCGATCTGTTGCTGCAACTCTTCCTGCCCATCCTTCTTTTTGAGGCGGCGTTCCACGTGGATCTCATGTCGTTCCTCAACAACCGGCGTGCCATCCTGTTACTTGCCATTCCCGGAGTAATCATCGGGATGGTGCTGACCACTGCGGTTTTTGTGCCAGTCGCCAAACTGATTAGGGGTAACATGGACTGGCAGGTCGGCCTGGTCATCGCCGCCATGCTGGCGGCGACCGACCCCATTTCCGTGGTGGCACTGTTCAAGGAGTTCACCGTGGCCAAGCGGCTTGGCATCATTATCGAGGGGGAAAGCCTCATCAACGACGGCATCGCCGTGGTGCTTTTCGGGTTGGTCGTCAAGATCACCGCCGACAGTCTTGGACTCACGATACCCACCCTGCACGGCCATGCCGAAGGGGTGCACGCCCTGCAGGTGCTCGGCGATTTTCTGCGCGAGATTTTCCTTGGCACAGCCGTTGGCGTAGCGGTCGGCTTGGCCATCTCGTATCTCACCAGCAAGGTCAACGACCACCTCATCGAGGTCGCCCTGACGGCCATCGCCGCTTACGGCAGCAACATCGGCGCGATACAACTCCACGCTTCGGGCGTCATCGCTGTGGTCGTCTGCGGGATGATGATCGGCAACGTCGGCGCCAAGCACGGCATGAGCCCCACCACGCGCGAGGCGGTCTTTTCCTTCTGGGAGTTTGCCGCCTTCATGGCCAATTCCTTCGTCTTCATCCTAATCGGGCTGGAGATAAAACTGGCCGGATTATGGGCGGACGCCGGGCTAATTGTGGCCTTTTTCGTGATCATGATTCTGGTGCGGGGCGTGACGGTTTTTGGAGCTCACAAGCTGGTGCGGCGCGAGGATTTGCGACTGAAAAAACCGTGGCTGCCGGTCATCACCTGGTCGGGCGTCCGGGGCAGCCTGTCGATGGTGCTGGCCATGATGCTGGTGGCCACCGGCGACAGCGGAGAGGCAAAGCGCGAACTGATCCTGAACATCGTCTTCGGCGTGGTGCTGCTTTCCATCCTGCTGCAAGGCACCACGATCGAGTGGCTCATGAAACAGGTGGGGCTCATTGGGGGGACTCGCGAAGAAACCGAATACCAGATGGCGTTGGCCCGACGACAGGCCATCCGGTGTATGGTGGATGACCTCGAGAGCGCGGAAGGCAGGGGCATCCTTTCCCATGGGACGTTTAAAATCCTGCACGGCCAACTGCTCGACCGGCGCGATGCCAATGACAAGCGCATCGCAGCAATGCTCGAGAACACCCCCAGCCTGAACAACATCGAACTGGAACTTCACTCAACCCATCTTCGCGCGCTGGAAAAACAGGTTTACCGCGACCTCGAAAAGGAAGGGGACATTGACTACGACTCGATGGAATCTCTCGTACGCGATGTCGTGGAGCGCGACCGGCCGGGCGGCTAATCTTTGAACTTCAAACCCAGCTTGCGGAGCTTGGGCCAGATAACAGCGCGGCAGTACGGCGCGTTGGCGTTTAGATTGAAATAATTTTGGTGATACCCCTCCGCCTTGTAAAACGTGGCGGCCGGGGTGATCTCTGTCACGATCGGGCTGCGGAACTCACCCGACTTGCCGGCCGCCTTCAACGATTTCTCCGCCACCGCCTTGTCGGCATCAGTGTGGTAAAAAATCGCCGACCGATACTGCGTACCGATGTCGGCGCCCTGCCGGTTGAGCGTGGTGGGATCGTGCGCTTTCCAAAAGACCGCCAGCACTTTTTCGAGCGTGATTTTTGCCGGATTGAATTCCACCTTCACCACCTCGGCGTGGCCGGTTCGGCCGGTGCATATTTGTTTGTAAGTGGGATTGGCCACCGTACCGCCCATGTAGCCGGAGGTCACTTTAGTGATGCCGTCGATCCGCTGATACACCGCCTCCACGCACCAAAAACAGCCGCCGCCAAGCGTGATGGAACCGGCCTTGGCCGCTTTTGTCAGGGGTTCGTTGGATGGGTTCACAATAGGCTTTGGGGTGCTGGCCGGTTTGGCCGTTTTATCGTTCGCCTCACTGCATGCCGCGCAGCAAAGGAGCGTCGTCCAACTGAATAACCTCAAAAAAGTGTTCATCTATCTTCAAGTTGTCGCTGCAAAACCTAATGCACTCCTTAGCCGAGCGGAAGGCAAAATGACTACGGCGTGACGGTGCGGTAAAAGTGGTCGCGCTCCACCATCGCCGATTCGTCAACAAACTCCACCGGCTCGGCCGCACCCTCGATGAGCTTGAGCACTCGCCACTGCCGCAGGTCGGATGAAACCTCGACGCGATAAAGTTGCCCCGCTTGCCCGGCGAGGATCAGCCTCGGCTTGCCGCCCTTGTCCAGGGTGGCCGTGAGCGTCGGTGGCTCCGGCGGCGCGGCCAACTGGCCCGACTCGAGAATCAATCCCGCTCGCCCGGCGATGATGAACCGCCGGTCGCCGAACGCCACCCCGCCGAGGCTCGTCTCCGTGCCGGAACTGCGGCGCAGCCACGCCTTGCCATCGGGCGAGGTCAGCAGTGTGCCGTTGGCTCCAACTGTCAGAAACATCCCGCCGCCGAACGTCACGTCGTTGAGCCACTCAGTCGTGCCCGACTTGGCGGTAAGCCAGCGCTGCCCGTTGTCCGAGTAAAGGATCGTCCCCTTGAAGCCGACAGCGACAAACCGGCCGTTGCCGAACGCCACGCTCTCGAGGCCGCTCGACGTCGGCGTGTTGCGTTCCGTCCACTTCGTGCCGTTGACCGAGGAGACGACCGTGCCCCGCGTGCCGACGGCCACGTACTGCCCGCCGCCGGTCGTGATGTGTTTGAGCCAAGCGGTGGCGCCGCTGTCGTGAAATGCCCACGTCCCGCCGTCCACCGAAAGTCCGACCTTGCCCCCCTTGCCCACGGCGAGGAACCGGTCGCCGTCGTGGATCACGTCCTCGATGTTCACGAACTCGACGCCCTTGGCCAAACGCCACGCGCCGTCGTTTTTGGAAACCGTCACCGTGCCCAGCCAGCCGACGGCCAGCCGCATGCCGCCGCCGATCGCGCCGCCGAAGAGCCGCTGCTTGGTCCCGCTGTCGCCGGCCTTGGCCCAGCCCGCCGCCCCGGCGTTGTGCTTGGCCAACGTGCCGCCGTCGCCGCCGACGAGAAACTGCCCGCCGCCGTACGTCGCAAACGAGAAGTTGCCTGTGTCAGCCAACGTGGTTTGTGTCCAGCTATTGATCGGGTCGTCGCTGCCCTCGACCGCGACCGGGATGGTGGCCTCCGCGCTGCCGCCCCTGCCGTCCACCGCAGTGCAAGTGACCACAAACGTCGAGCCCGAGCCGAGAAAATAGGTGTGCGAAATCGTTTTGCCGTAGGCCGCTTCAGTGCCGTCGCCGAAGTCCCACCGGTAAAACAGCGCGTCATTGTCCGAGTCGGTGCCGTTGGCAGTGAGGCTGAACGGTTCGCCCACTTTGCCCTTCACCGACGCCCCGTCGATGCTCAGTTTTGGCGCGCGATTGGAGGCAACCGAGCCGTACACCACCCGCATGTCCACCCACAATTCCCGGCCATCGCCGCCACGGGCCACGGGCGTGACCGACACCCGCCGGCTGCCATCATGGAACGTTTTGCCCATCTGCAGCGAGTGGTCGCGCGGTTGGCTCTCCTCAAATTCACGGCGCGTCTCCGGCGTCATGTCGAGCAGCAGCGAGCCGTCGCCGCTCATCGAACTCCCCGATTTGAGCCCCCAGCGCAGCATGATTTCATCCCCAACCACCCAGTGCCGGACGCCCACCCAGTAGTCACGCCCGGAGTTTTTGCCAATCTTCAGCGCGCGCACGCCGACGCTGGACTCGCGGTGGTCGTGCGCCTTCACGCGATAGGTGCCAGTGCGGGAGACCGATCTCACCGACGCATTCGAAATCCACGAGAGATAGTTCTTGAAATAGACGTTGAAGTGCCCGTACGCGGAGTAGTTGCCCATGTTGTCGTATGGATCGCCGTATTCATCGTGCTCACCGACGCCGATCGGGGAGTCGCCCTGCGTCGGCACCCAGGCATTGGCGTGAAACAGTCCAAGGTTGTGGCCGATCTCGTGCTGGATCGTGTCGTTGCTGAAACCGCCGTTGAGCCAAAGCCCGATCGTGCCGACCCGCGCCTTGCCGGCCCAGCCGTCGAAAATCGAGTCGAAGCAAACGATGTACAGGTCGTAGTCGCGGTAGTTGTATTTTGCGTCGAACGCCTTGGCGGCATCACGGCCTGAGGCCAGCAAAATGTCGTCGCGACTCTCCGGCTCGGCCTGATACCACGACGCCGGCTTGGGCATCCGCAACACCCCCGGTACCAGCGTAGTGTCGATCGTGAATTTCCCGTACGAGTTGTCACCGAGAAACTCGTTCGTCCGCTTCATCGAGAAGTTTGTCGCCTCGTCGTTGAGCGGGTTGCCTTCGCGGTCGGAGAAATCAACGCGAATGAACAGGACGCGCTTTTTGCCGGTCGTCCACGCCACGGATGGCTTCCGCTTGGCCACCGGCCGCAGCCGCACCGCCGGGCCAGGCGACTGCTCGGCGGCGATGAGTTGTTGCTGCCAAGCGGCAGCCGCCGCCGGGGAGTCGAACGCGCGCCGCTCGCCGGCCAGCGACAGGACGGTTTGATTCGGCGCGAGGCCAAGCGCCGATTTTTCAGCGACTGAAAGCTCGCGGGCCGGCTCGTCAGCAATAGCCATTTGCCCGCCGAGCACGATGCCGTGCACCGGCAGGCCGCTCTTCGAGCCAAGGTGTGCGCGCCGCCCTTGGCAACGCGGCGTTAGGCGTTGGCCGTTTAACTCGAGCGTGCTCTCCACTTTGCAACTGCGATGCCCCGGGCCACCGCAGGCAACCGTCACGGTGTACTCCGCCAACCCCTCGGCGTGTTGCTCAAGGTGACGGACGACCGGTTCCGGCAGCTTGGCCAAACGCGGCACGGCGCGTTGCAGGGCCAGGTGCGGCTGCGTGGCGATGAGCCGCCTCATCGCCGGTTGGCGCCGCTTGGCCAAGCGCACCCCCTCGGCCACCAGGCTTGGCCGGTCGTCCGCCTGGGCCGCCTCGTACCGGGCGAGCCATTGGCCAAAGTCCGCGATCGAGTCGGCGGCGAGCGTCGGGCCGGCGAGGGCGAAGCCAAGCGCAAGGCTGCTCCAACGAATATATTTACAAATGAAAGTCATGCCGGTGGCACCCGCAAGCCGCAACTTACCAAAACGCTGCCCAGACTCCCGCAAAAAAGGTTCGGGGGCACAAGCGCCCTGCGTGTCGGGGAAGCGGATGGTGGGGCGTGCTGTCCCCTGCGCGCCGGGCAGTCGCAGACGGCTGGGACAGCCATCCCCACCCTCACCCAACGAACTCAGCCTGCTCGATGCGGAGGAGGCGCGGCTTCCAGCCGGGGCCGCCGGAGAAGCCGCCAATGCGACGGTGCGCCGCCAGCACCCGGTGGCACGGGACAATGACCGGGATCGGGTTAGCGCCGCAGGCAGAGCCGACGGCCCGCGCCGCGCCCGGCTTGGCCAGGCGCCCAGCGATCTCGCCGTACGAGCGGGTTTGGCCAGGCGGAATGTTGAGCAGCTCCGCCCAGACCGTTTGCTGGAATTGGGTTCCGGCCGAGAGGTCAAGCGGCGGCAGACGGCGCGGCGCTCGGCCAAGCAGCAGCGACTCGAGCGCGGTGGCGGTGGCCGCCAGCCAGCGCTTGGCCAAGCCGGTTGGTTTCGGAGCGGGCTTGAGCGCGCGGGCTTTGCCTGGGAAATCGAGCCGGCACAGGCCGATGTCGTTGAACTGCGCGACGAAGGTGCCGTGCCGTGTGGCGATGGGAGCGGCGCTAGTCATCGCGGTCATCCTCGCGGCCGAAGATCAACGCGACGGCGATGGCGATGACCGCCGCGATGACGATGATGGCAACCCGGATGGTGGTTTCGTCAGTCAATATTTCGATTCTCAGTTGTGTTCATTCGTGTCTTAAAAATATGTTCAGTTTTGTTTATCCACAGATTCACTGCTCACTGTTGAAGGAGTGTCCAGAATAGGCCGATCAGCACGAGCACGAGCAGCACGGTGAAGGCGAGGAAACGGTTGCGCGCCACGCGCCGCTCGTAACGCAGCGGCCGCAGGCCCTGGATGCTCCCGGCGGCGAGGAAGTTGACCATGCGAGGGTTGGACGAGATCGGCGGTTTGCGGAACCGGCGGCTGAACCATTGCCACAGGGTTTCGTTTTCCGGTTCGCTCGTGCCCAGCGGCTGCTCGGAGAGCGGACGGCTGGGGCGCGGCGGCAGCGGCTCGTCGCCGGGCTTGAGTTCGTGGACGGTGGGGGGCGTGTCGGGCGGCTCGGCCCCGTTCTGATTGAGTTGCTGGATTTGCGACTCCAAGTCTGCCAGGCGGGCCTTGAGCGCTCTGGCCCGGCTCTCGAGTGGATCCTTGCGTCGGAACAAGCCCATGGCGGCTCAACTGAGCGACTGAAGGATCAGCAGAATGACGATGGCGACGCCGACCACGACCAGCGGCCAGGTGAAGGCGAGGCCCATCCGGCTGAGCTGCCGGAAGCTGAGTTGCTCGAGACCAGGCCGCTCCTCAGTTTGCGATTGCGCGTCACCGGCGGGCACGAGGGCGGTTTCACCGTCGAGCACCGGCCACTTGAGCCGAGCGGAGTTCCATTCCAGCCGAGCGTTCTCGATAGTGGTCAGCGCGCGGGTCAGCTCAACACTCCCGTTTTCCTTCGTCCATTCCTCCTCCACGATGCTGTTGATTTTATTGAGCGAACCCTGGAGGTCGCTGACGGTCATGGCGAGTTGCTCGGCGGTGCGGCCACTAGACAACTCGGCCTCCTTGAGCAGGCCGATGCCGCGCGTGAGGTACTGCACCATTTCCTCGCGGCCGGTGGTCAGCTCGTTGCTCCGCTTGCGTGCCTCCTCAAGCTCGTTCTTCTCGCGCTCGATCTCCTCCTGTTCGCGCTTTAGCTCGGCAAGCTTTTGCTGGGCCTCGGTGACGCGCAAGGTCAATTCCTCGGGGCTGGGTGGGGCGGTGGCGGTGGAGTCGTCCACTCCGGGGGAAGGCGTGCCGGACTCCTGCATGGCCTCGAGGTCGCGATCCACGAAATCAGACTCGTCGAGTTTTGACGACATGCAGGGAAGCTATCCCTCGGCTGTGAAGCTGTAAAGCGCTGATGTTTTAGCTTGAAACAACGGCCGGTTTGTCGCTGATGGGGCGGCACCGATGTTGCCCGAAACCGTCACCGTCACGACCAATCTCGATTGGCTTACTGCGTTCACGTGGGTGTGGCTGTTCCTTGCGTTGCCGATCGCGGCCTGCCTCTGTTTTATCAACGCACCGTACGGGCGGCATAACCCCGGCACGTTGGGCGCGCTGATCCATGCCCGGCTTAGCTGGCTGCTGATGGAGTCGCCGGCGGTGCTAATTCCCGCCGGTTTCTTCGTGTGGATGCGCGGCTGGGAGTCACCGGTGATGCTGTCGTTTTTCCTGATCTGGCAATCGCACTACGTGTACCGGGCGTGGATTTATCCGCTCCACCTGGCCAAGGCCAGCAGCCCGATGCCGGTGCTGCTGATGCTGATGGGGCTGGCGTTCAACCTTGTCAACGGCTCGCTGCACGGCGCCTGGCTGTTTGTCCACCCAGTTATCAGCGACTCGCAGTGGCTGGGCGGCTGGCAATTCATCGCGGGCGCAGTGATGTTCGCCGGCGGCATGGCGCTCAACATCGACTCAAGCCGGCGGTTGCTGCGGCTCAAGAAGGCGAATCCCGATGACTACTCCATCCCGCGCGGCGGCCTGTTCCGCTGGGTCTCCTGCCCAAACTATCTCGGCGAAATCGTCGAGTGGCTCGGCTGGGCACTGCTGACGTGGAGCCCGGCGGGGCTAGCATTCGCGGCGTGGACGATGGCCAACCTCGTGCCGCGCGCGCGGGCGCATCACCGCTGGTATCGCGAACGGTTTTCCGACTACCCAACCAAGCGCAAGGCCCTCGTGCCGGGCTTCTTCTGAGCGCTTGGCCAAGCGCGTCGCTTGCCTTGGGCTTGGGCCGTGGATACGCTGCGCCGCTCATGCGTCTGCTTGATCGCTACCTGATTCGCGAATGGCTCATCCCGTTTGGCGTCTGCCTGTCCGGGTTCATGTTGCTGTGGATAGCGTTCAAACTGATCAACGAGCTGGATGAGTTCGCCGGGGTGGGCGCCGCCGAGATCGCGCGGTACTACTGGGTGACGCTGCCGGGAAATTTCTTCGTCGTCGTGCCAGTGGCGCTGTTGCTCTCGCTCATGTACGCCATCAACCAGCATTCGCGGCATCACGAATTCATCGCCATCCGCAACGCCGGCATCGGCATGTTCCGCATGAGCGCACCGTACCTGCTCGTTGGAGTGCTGCTCTCGGCGGGGCTGTATTGGTCGAACGAAAAATGGCTGCCAAACGGCCTGCGCAAGGGGGAAATCATCAAAACCGTCCAAGCGGAAGGCAAAGAAGACCCGCTTGGCCCCGAGTGGATTACCGACGTCAAACTCCGCAACGACGAAACCAGCCGCAGTTGGCAGATACCGGCTTTCAATCCGGCGACCGGCGAGATGCGCAGCGTTGGCAAGAACCCTATCATCATCTCGTGGAAATGGGACGACGACCAGCCAAAGCGCGAAATCATGGCCGTGAAGGGCACATGGGAAAGCGGAGGCTGGACGTTCCATCAGGTGAGGGACTACAAGCCGACAGAAGGCTTTCCCGAGGCGCACCCCATCACCCTTCACCAGACGCTGCGGATGGAGGAGTTTGACGAGACGCCGATGCAGATCGAGGGCGAACTGAAAATCGCGCCGTTGTTCGACAGGCGAGCGCACAAACGCTGGAGCGTGTCGTTGGCCGAGATCGACAGCTACCGTCGCATCCACCCAAACATCGAGCCGGAGAAAAAAGCGATCCTCAACGCCCAGTACCAGGCCCGCCTGGCCGAGCCGCTGACGTGCTTCATCGTCGTGCTGATCGCTATCCCGTTCGCGGCGCCGTCCGGACGGCGCAACCCCGCCGTCGGAGTCGCCGCCGGCATCATCGCCTGCCTGGCGTTCTTCATGGTCCAGCAATTCGCGATGGCCGTTGGCGGCCAACTCTCTCCGCATCTCGCTGCATGGACACCGCACGCGCTGTTCGGCGGCCTCAGTGCTTGGCAAATCACCAGGGTGCGTTAGGCTGCCGATCGCTCACACATGAAAAAAACATTCACTCTCGGATTAATTTTGGGCCTGCTCTTTTTGGCCGGTGGTTCAGCACAGGCAGCCGATGCTAAGTTCAAGCCTCTCTTCAACAGCAAAAACCTCGACGGCTGGGAACCCACACCAGGCGGCAAATGGGAGGTGAAGGACGGCGTCATCATCGGCACCAGCCCGAAGAGTGAACCTCGCCACAGCATTTTGCTGAGCAAGGAACGCTTCAAGGATTTCGTGGTGAAGGCCAAGTTCCGCGTCATCCACGGCGACAGCGGGTTTTATTTCCGCGTCGACCGAGTCAAAAGCGGCGTCAGCGTCCACGGCTTTCAAGTCGAGGTGGACGAGACCGACGAAACAGGCGGCCTGTACGAGACCGGCGGCCGTGGCTGGGTGCACCAACCGACTGCTGAAGTGGCAAAAAAACGCGCCTACAAAAAAGGTGAATGGACCGACCTCGAGTTGACGGCCAAGGGCGCCGACATCACAGTGAAAATCAACGGCGTCGTTTCGACAAAGCTGACCAACGACAAGGGCCGCAGGGAAGGCCACATCGGCCTGCAACTCCACGGCGGCCAAGTCATGCACGTCGAATACAAGGATATCCAGCTCCGCCCCCTCTAATAATCCGGCCTGACCAAACGAGCCCCCAAGCTTGCCCGGTGGCTGGGTCGCCGGTAACGTGCGCTCCGGTTTTTTTGGAAACCGGTTATTCATGAGTGTTCGAGTTCGATTTGCTCCCAGCCCCACCGGCTATCTTCACATTGGCGGCGCCCGCACGGCGTTGTTCAACTGGCTTTATGCGCGACACACCGGCGGCACGTTCGTGCTGCGCGTAGAGGATACCGACGACGCCCGTAACACCCGCGAGGCGGTCGATGTGATCCTCGACGGCCTGCGCTGGCTCGGGCTCGACTGGGATGAGGGGCCGGTATCCGGCGATGCCATGCAGGAGAGCAAGGGTGATCGCGGGCCGTATTTTCAATCGCAACGCGGCGAAATTTACCAACGCCGAATTCAGGAACTGCTCGACAAGGATTTGGCGTACGAGCACGAGGGCGCAGTCAAGTTCCGCATGACCCGTGAGCCAGTGACAATCCCGGACGTGGTGGCCGGCGACGTCGTCCGCAAACTCACCGACCGCGAGGAGGCCGATCCGGATTTCGTGATCGTGCGCTCCGACGGTAAGCCGGTGTTTCATCTCGTCAACGTTGTGGACGACATCGAGATGGATATCACGCACGTCATCCGCGGCGAGGATCATCTCTCCAACACGTCGAAGCACGTCGAGTTATTCAAGGCATTCGGCGCGGCACTGCCGAAGTTCGCGCACATCCCGCTCATCCTGAACAACGACGGCTCGAAGATGAGCAAGCGCGACTCGGGCGCGTCGATGGCGGCTTACACGGAGGGCGGCTACCTGCCATCGGCGGTGGTGAATTATCTCAGCCTGCTCGGCTGGTCGCCAAAGGACAACACCGAGATGATGCCGACGGCCGAGTTGATCGAGCGATTCGACCTCCCCGGCGTGCAGCGGGCCAACGCACGGTTCGACATGCCCAAGCTAGACTGGCTGAACTTCGAGCACATCCGCGCCCTGCCGACCGACGATTTCAAAAGCCAAGCGCTTGGCCAACTGAAGGATGCCGGGCTTGACGCAGCGAGCCGCAACGGCGGATTCACCGACGCCGTGCTCGCCTTGTGCACGGACAAAATCAAGAACCTCAACGACGTCGCAGGTTACATCGGGTTTTTCTTTCGTGACGAGGTGGTGCTCGACGCCGAGGCAGCGGCGCAGGCGTTGACGCCGGAGAACAAGCCGCACCTGGCCGCGCTCCGGGAGGCGTACGCCAGTTTGGCCACGTTCGACTCCGACTCGCTGATGGAGTCGCTCAAGGCCACCGCCGCCGCTCGTGAGGTGAAAAACAAGGTGCTCGTCATGCCGGCCCGCGTGGCCAGCACCGGCAGCAAGGTCGGCCCAAGTTTGTATCATTTGATGGAGGTGCTTGGCCAAGCGGAGGTTTTGAAGCGGTTTGACGCCGCGCTGGCTCGAATGTAACAATCGTCGGCCAAGGCAAATCTGCGCTTGGCCAAGCGAAACTGATTTCATGGTTATTTTAACAACAATTTACGTGGTTGCCGCCGTGCTGCTTCTCTTTGGCGCGGCGATCTTTGTGCACGAGTGGGGCCACTATATCGTCGCGCGCAAGTGTGGCATGAAGGTGGAGGAATTCGCCATCGGCTTCGGCAAGATTCTCTGGAAAAAAGAAAAGGACGGCATCCTTTACACCGTCCGCATGATCCCGGCCGGCGGCTTCGTGAAGCTGCCGCAGATGCTCACCAGCGAGGCGATCGAAGGCAAAAGCGAGGAGGATGAGGACGAACCGCTACCGGAAATCTCGCCGTGGGCCAAGATCGCTGTAGCCGTCGCCGGCCCGATCATGAACATCGTTTTCGCCGTCGTGCTCGCGACTGTCATTTATTTTGTCGGCCTGCCGGAAATGATCACGCCGCCCGTGGTCGGCAACTTGAGCAAGGAATCGACGGAGTACGCGCTCGGCATCCGCGAAGGCGACATCGTCACCAAGATCGACGACCAAGCGATTCCTTCTTGGGAGGAAGCCTACAAGCTGACCGCCTTGTCTCTGACAAACCGTTTCGCGGTGACGTTTCTGCGGGATCGCGACGAGTTCACCCACGTGCTGACGGCCACTCCGATCAGCGACGAGATCCCGATCAAGACGCTTGATCTTCCGTCGAAGTTCCCGCCGATCGTGGGACGAGTACTCGAGGGCCAGGCCGCCTCGGAGGCCGGCTTGAAACAGGATGACAAAATCATTTCGCTCGGCGGAATCCCGATCGGTGGCCAAGGCCAGTTGATCGACGAGTTGCAGAAGAACGGCGGTAAGGCGACGGAGATAGTCGTGCGCCGGGACGGCGAAAATGTCCCGCTGCCGATCACGCCGCGGATGATCGAGGGGAATGTGATGATCGGCGTGCAGTTCGGACGCGGCCCACGGGTTTACATCGAGCGCCACCCCGGCCCGACGCCGTGGGAGAACATCTCGGCAGTCGGCTCGCTCATGTGGCGGACGCTCTACGCGCTGTTTCACCCGACGCAAACTGGCGTTGGTGTGAGCGACTTGAGCGGCCCAGTAGGTATACTCGCGATGCTCGGTGCCATGGTAAAAACCGACTACCGCTTGGCCCTGAATTTCCTCGTTCTACTCAACGTGAACCTGGCCATTCTCAACATGCTGCCGATTCCCGTACTGGATGGTGGGCACACAATCATGGGGTTTATCGAGGGCATTTTCCGCCGCAAAATACCGGTCATAATTCAAACGGTGCTAACGTATATTTTTGCGATATTACTAATCCTTTTGATGTTTTTTGTATCGTTCCACGATATTTATGAGCGTTCAGATATCTTCATAGACATGTTTAATAGCGACACTGAGGTCCAGGCACCGGCCGACCCCACCCCCGCCGCCAGCGAATAATCCCCCGCCATGGACTACTGCGCCTCACCGTATCGCCATGCGCGCCGGGACACGCGCCCGGTGATCATCGGCGACCCCGAAAACGGAGGCGTCCTCGTCGGCAGCAGCAACCCTGTCGTTCGCCAGTCGATGATCACCTGCAGCACGCTCGATACCGATGCGTGCATCGAGCAATCGATGGCTTTGGTCGAGGCCGGTTGCCAGATTATCCGCATCACCGCGCAAACCAAACGCTACGCCGCCAATCTCGAGTCGATCGTCGCCGGCATCCGTGCGCGCGGCTCGAACGTCCCGGTGGTCGCCGACATTCATTTCAAGCCGGACGCCGCTTTGGAAGCGGTGAAGTGGTGCGAGATGGTTCGCGTGAACCCCGGCAACTATGCCGACTCCAAAAAATTCAACATCCGCGAATACACTGATGAACAATACGCCGAGGAGTTGACTCGCATCGAGGCCGAGTTCGCGCCGCTCGTCGAGGAATGCAAAACGCGCAACCGAGCACTGCGTATCGGCACCAACCACGGTTCGCTCAGCGACCGTATCATGAACCGCTACGGCGACACGCCGCTGGGGATGGTGGAGAGTGCGCTTGAGTTTGCCCATATCGCACGAGAGCGCGGCTTCCACAATTTTAAGTTCTCGATGAAGTCCAGCAACCCGAAGGTGATGATCGAGTGCTACCGGCTGTTGGCCGCGCGCTTGACCAAGCTGGGGCCGGACTGGAATTACCCGCTGCACCTTGGCGTCACCGAGGCCGGCGATGGTGAGGACGGCCGCATCAAGAGCGCGATTGGCATCGGCTCGCTGCTGTGCGACGGCCTCGGCGACACGATCCGCGTTTCGCTCACCGAGGATTCGCCGAACGAGATCGCCGTCTGCAACGACCTGCTCGCACAGATT
>ENA-OREN01002182-OREN01002182.1-marine-metagenome-genome-assembly--contig:-NODE-2182-length-20662-cov-5.471751_pt1 | contig 20662 bp, 31 predicted proteins | sample MGYA00248624_ERZ508555 | MGnify/ENA primary metagenome ERZ508555 (study PRJEB26222, sample SAMN06267773) | marine metagenome | isolation source: Saanich Inlet, British Columbia, Canada | place...
TTACTTTAGCAACAGTTCGCCAAGTTTCTGAATTAGCAACTCCAGAAGATTCAGCGTGTGCTACTTGTAAAGCAATCTCAGCAGTACCAGCACCAGCAGCCACAGCATCTACATCATACCAGAAGCCATGAACATAACCAGAATGTCCAGCAGGAATCTTCCAAGTACAGTTACCTGACTCTTTAGAACCTGCATCAATGACAGCGTGTACTCCACCACCAGTTACATCAGCAATAGTGATCGCACCAGCAGCAGCAAGTCCAGTACCAGAAGCAATAATTTCAGCTTTCTGAACAAAGGAAATATTCTGCTCAGTCAACTCAACTTCAGTCGTACCATCCATAGTAACGTCTTGATAAGCCTGATTAAAATCATCATCTAAGTACGTTACTCTAACAGTCTGAGCACCTGTACCAGCAGGAGAACCATCATCATCAGTAGATGCAGATACAATATCTATATCTGCTCCAGCAATAACAGGAAGAACCTGATCGGCATTGGTATTACAGATTGTTTCAAAACCTGTACCAACAGTAGTGTTATCAGCATAAGGCTGAACTAATGTTACGTTGGTAACAGTATTAGCAGCAACCGCTAGGGATTGGATATTAGCAATATCAGTCATAGTATAATATCCTTTCCTTAAGAGGTTTTAAGTTCAACACAACACTCAGGACGAATGAAACTATGACCCATAGCGTACTTAGCCACAATCCACCAGCCTTGAAGTCTAATGTCGTATTCAGTTTCAACTGCCAGATTCAACAACTTCACGGTAGCTACTGCTGACTTGTGCATAACTAATGCCTTAGTCGTAGAGAAGTTACCTTCATGAGTTGTGACTCCAGTAGAATCACTGACAGTAGTAATAGGAAGATTGTTAGTTTTCACAAGATGAATACCAGCGATCTTCATAACTTCACCTTCTGCATATACTCCTCTTCCACCCCAATCGCGGTTGATCAGGTCAGTCGTTTCTGCCATTAAGTAATACTGGGCAGGGCGTACATACATATATCTATCATTTTCAGGAACATTCTTTTCATCTAATTCTTCAGCAGCATCAAACAAGCCACCACCCAAAGTAGAACCGGAAGTTCCATAAGAGGAGTTAGTAAGTACAGCTCCACCGTTACCACTCGTTACGAGTGTGGAGGAACGTGCTCCTAACACACCTTCTTGAAGTACATTCTTATCCCATTGAGTACCAAGTATAATACCAGCCTCTTTAGCATAAATAGAACGTACATCATAATGATTCATAGCTTCGTCAAGGTTGTTGACAAAGTGATCTGCAAGTAACAGACCGTCAATAGGAATGACCTTCTCATTCTTATTGATTGCCGTACCATCAAGTTCAACAGCCGTAGTAGCAGTACTACCTGAGCTGTTAACATAGGCGTATTCAACTGAAGCAGTTTTCCATACAAGTGGGAACTGAGCTGAAATACCTGAACTGATAGAACGGATAACGTGCTTGTCCATCGTAACACTAGCTTGCTCAAAAGCGGTCAATACTTCACCAGCATAGACCTTAAGAAACATAGCACTGGAATCACCAGTACTATTTTTTTGACCAGAGCGAGACATTACTTGAACAGGTGCTGTAGTTGCTGTTACACCCATAGCAAGTCTCCTTTAATTAAGTTAATAAAAAGTATTTGTAACAAAAATTGCTATACTTCTTCATCAACTTTCAACTAAAGATTATCCACCTCAGCAGGTCTTTGTCTACTTGTTTAATTACTCTATAGCTCGTTGTGCTTTATTACTCTTAAGTAGAACCTAAAGAAAATACTTCAGATCTCTCAAGTTTGTCCCTGATATCTTGGCGGTATGCCATATCAGATTCGTATCTAGGGTCTTTCATAGCTGCCGTTACCTCAGCATTACTACGGAAGACATCGGAGTTAGAACTCATTCTCATAGAGGTATCTCCGCTTACAGTTTGTCCTTCATATCCTGAAGAATTCTGATAGTCAGCTTGGAGTCCTCTGGCAGTCAGCATAGCCAGTTGAACATCACCACTGTTAACAGCATTATCATAAGCCTGGATTTGTTCAGGAGTATAATTAGCTTGTGCCCACTCTACCATGTTCTGATAGTCACCAGAGCCACCTACAGAATCCTTTACCTGATTACCTATCTGTTGACCCAAAGCTTTTACTCCTTCAATGTAAGTATCAGCGTATTGCTTACTGATTCCAGCGTCTTCTAAAAGTTTATAACTAGCATCCTTTAAACCACCAGTTTCCATGTACTCTTTCTGTAATGCTTCCATATCAAAAAGAGCATCGGTAGCTTGAGGAATACTTAGTTCTTCTTGTTCTTCTTGTACTTGGTCAGATGGTGAATGAAAGTTTCTTTCCAACTCATCATAACTTTTTCGCCACTCTTCATCTGATTTAAATTTTTCTGGCCTAAATGTTTCATCTACTACTTCAGGTTCTTCTAAAGGAACTACACCTTGATCAATAGTGTTCTCTGCAAAAGTAGCTTTTGATGCCATCTCCCTGTTGTATTCATCCATACTTTGGGGAGCTTCACTTTCAACTGTTATCTGGTTTGCCATATCGCTCTCCGTATGATTCTTTTATAGTTCCACTAGGAAGTTTAATCTTAGTGTAAGTAGATGGAAGTCCATTCTTCGTAGCTACACCAGCTCGTTGTTCCACAATCTCCATTGTTCTATCTACTTCCTTGAACTGAGTCTTTGATGTAACACTAGTTTCTACTTTCTTATTTTTCTTATTGTTGTTGGGTTTTGTTGCCATCAGCTTGTCTCTCCCTTACCATTTCGCCCACCTGATTAACAGCATTTGGTGTCGCTGCCAATCCTGCCTGAGCCATCATCTGTTGTTGTTGTTGAGCTTGCTGTTCCTGTTGAACTTGTTCTTCAGGTTTAATCAAGCCCTTCATGTCTATTCCAAAACCAACACCTAGTCTCTTAAGAGCATCACTGGCATTGGTATAAGTTAACACGGCTTCTGGACCAAGTATTGAGGCAGCAGTTTGTAGAAAGGTAGCCAGTTTATTAGCATCGTTACCTCTCCCTAGTGCCTCAAATCCTGTTATGATGACAGGCTCTACCGCACCTTCTGGTAGTTTGGGAAGTTTTTTCTCTCGTTCTAGTACAGCTATGATACGTTTAATGAGTGGTAACTGTAGCTCATGGGAAAGTAAACTATAGATTCCACCTAAAGAAGTCTCCAGTTCATTAGCTAAGAACCGGATCTCTTCTGCTGTTACTCGTTCAGCATCACGCTGGACACTCTGGTTCAGCATGAAAGCAGCAGCAAGTCTTCTTTCAGTTTGGGCTATAGTTTCCTGAGCTACCCTAAAATCATTAAACTTTTGCATCTGGAGTACTGTTACATCTTCGGCACTCCCTTGTCGTACTGCTAGGTTAGGAGCCTGAGAGATAGTCTTTAGTTTGGTTGTACCGTTAGGTCTTACAAGGAAGATAGCTCTAGCTGCAGCAGCCGAACCTTCCAGGATTGCCTTGGATAAACCCTCAAGTGCTCTCAAGTCTCCTAAGTATTCTTCTACGAAACCTCTACCGTAATCTTCACCATCAATTGAAGAGAACCTTAAGGGTAACCAAGGGTTCTTATCTAAAGGATAAGTAGAATCAGTATTAGGAATCTTCTTGTTGTTGACTTCTTGATGAACATGTATCTTATTCTCTTTTCTTCTTACTACTGTATATAGATTAAGTTGTTTCTCTTGACTGTCTGAACTATCACCAGTTTCACTAGGAGGAGTACTACCAAATACATCCTTGTAAAGCTCACGGCTCATCTTCTCTAGGACTATGACCTCAAGCATCTCTCCTTGAGGATCTCGCCTGACACAATACTGATCTAAATGAAATACTCTTACCTTGTTGTTTTTATTAGCATGAAGGAGACAGTTACCAGTGATAATCAGGTGACGTAAACACTCATTTAAAGGGACGCGCATAGCCTTGGCTTCTACTTCATCCATGACCGCACGTTCCATAGCATTGAGTCCTTCTTCTATGGGAGCACGTTGAGCTTGCAGTTCCTGTAGAGTAAAGTCATCTATCTGGAACTTGAAAAAAGGGGAGTTAGGGGGGAAGAGGGTTAAAAGTAATTTTGCTGCTAGGTTGTTCACCCCCCTAGCTCCTATACCCTGATAAGGAGTGGGAAGTTCCTGGTCAAGGTTGTAATTTCTTGGAAGAATAAAAGGAATTGTTATTTCAGCAGCGTCCCATGCACGATTTAAGAACCACTGTCTCTTCTCACATAAACTTGAATATTTTTTGTTAACTGAAGTATACATATATTATGCTATTTGTAGTCCTGTTCCTGCTAAGTCCATACCTAATCCGTAGTCTTCTGATCCTGCTTGTCTACTTCTTAGTTTCTTAGCTTGTTTAATTTCCGATGCTAGTACGGCAGCAGCTTGTCTGCCACCTGATCCTGTCACTTTTGTATGTTGAGTGTTATATTGTGACTCATATGGTAGAGCACCTTGTCCGAACTGAGAGTAATCTGGTTGTTGTGGGGTCATAGCTTTCATCGCATAACTACCAGCTAAACCAATTCCAGCAGCCATAGCTACACCAGGCACACTAACCGCAGCTAAACCACTAGCAGCAGCAGCCATTCCCTGCATACTTGTAGCTGAGAATACTCCAACTGCACCTGGATTAAAACCACCCATAGCACCACCCATGAGTGCTCCCATAAGTGGATCTTGACCAGTAATTGCTGCAGTACCAGCCCCAATAGATGCACCAATGGCTATGCCAGTTAAGGTTACTGGTTCACACATAGTTTAACCTATGTTCAAACCAGTAGGTCCACCTTGTTTACTTCTCGTTCTAAATTGCCTTAAGCCTTTACCTCTCTTTTTCTGCCTCACGCTTGCCTGTTTAGTCTTAGGCTCTACCTTAGCGATAGGAGCTGGAGGACTTGGAGGGGGAGGAGGAGGAGGAGGTGGGGGAGGTGGTGGAGGTGCTCCACCCCCACACATCAATACAGTCAACAATTCTAACACGTTACGAATCTCCTTTAATGGTTACTTGTCCTTCATGTTCAACACTTTGATCTCTTAATTCTTCCTGCTTATCTTTAATCCAAGTGACAACCTGTTGTTGTCCTACCAACTGAGCTATTTCAGCCTCACTAACAAGGAACGAGGGTAGTTTATTTGGAAATATAGTATCCAAAGTGTTCAACAAACCATCACTTATAACCAACCTAGTATCATTTTTATACTGTCTCATAATCAAAACTGCTCCTAAAGGTACGAAATAAGTTTACAACTTGTAAACTTTTATTATTTAACTGGACAAACTCCTTGTAAACACTCGTCATCCTCAATTTCATGGCTTCCTTTTACCTCATCTAAGTCTACAGGGGTAAGTTGTGCTACATACTCCTCGTAAACCTTGGGAGACACTACTTCTTGGGGAAGGTAGGCGTAGACTTCTTGAGTATCAGCATGGGGAAGAAAGCTAACACCAACGTAAGAAGACCAATTAGATTTGAGCCAAGCAATAATAGTTGGGACTTCATCTGCTTTGTAAGTAACCGTAATCGAGCAGTTCTGCTCAACGTAAGAATCCATGAGAAGTTTGTACCTCTCAAGTTGGCTAATAGCTGATTCGTTGCTAACATAAAGTTCCTCCTTAGAATTAGTATCTCTGCTGAATCTCATGTTGTCCCACTTAACAGGAAAAGTAACTATAACATTGTGTTCATCTACAGGATTCGTTATAGTATGATACCCTGCTTCTCTCAACCTTGGGAGAATAGGATCACTAGCAGAGAAGTTTACATTATTAAATATATATTTTCCTATAGGTTTATGACATCCTTCAGTGGTATCCATGATTTTACTGAGAGTCCCACTAGGTTTAATCGTAGTAACATTCTTAGGTCTTTGAGTTCCTAGCTCATCAGCCATAGAGTAAGCTCCATGTACCGCGAGATTCTTCAGTCGCTTATAGTCGTAGTAAGCGAGGTCTTCACGGCTGGCGATTCCTGTAAGTCCCACTCCACAAAGTCTGAGGTACTCATTGTTTTCATGCCACGTTCTCTGGAGTATTCCATCATCAAGAGTAACAAGGGTTTGCCTATAGTTTGCTCTAGCAATGAGGAAGATAGCCCTTTCCAACCCTCCAGAGTCTTCTCTAAATTTTGATAGATCGACTTCGGACAGGTTACAGAAACTCTTATTTCCAAGAAGGATTTCGGCACATGGGTTGACTCCGGTGAACCAAGGTGCTCGTCTTCGAGCTTCCTTTCCATTGATGATTCCAGGTTCTGATCCACCTGATTCTTTAATGATCTTAAAGACTTCTTCGATTTCTTCATGAGTAGGTTCTTCCCAAAAGACTACAGAGTTATTAGATTGACTACGATGAGGAGTATCTCTAAGGTTATCCTTAGCTCTGGCAAACTGTTTCCACTCAGGAGTATTGTGATACACCAAGGCTATCTCAGCAGATCTCCTGCTACTTAATACAGTACCTAACCAGTTCATTACATCCAAGATATCCATCTTAGACAGGAGCTGACCTGATTTCTTATTTAGAATCTGAACGATAGCTGAGTACGCTTTAGAGATGGGTCCATCCCCTGAGCTGATCCATCCATACCCACTGAGTCGTAGTCCTGAGGGTCTAAGCTGCGTGAGATCGAGCACGAGCTTTGTAGCTTTCCCTTTGAAAGCCAGAAGCTTGCCGATACTCTTTGCCCATGCTTCAGCGGAGTCTCCAATTGTAATAGTCCAAACCCCGGTATCGGCATCGAAAGATTCTCTACTTCCTTCATGTCCCCCCTTCTTAGTACGCTTACTCCTGATAACTTCAATGTCTTCAATGGGCTTGGTAAAGCCTGATAGTGTTCCGACAACAGGTGTGAACCCAACTCCACACCCCTGTAACAAGAGCCACAAAGAGTCAACAACATCATGTATCGTCTCCACTTTTAAATGAGCACAATTAAACTGACTAGCTTCCCTCTTCTTAGCTACATCAGTCCCACCTAACCATAAGGTTCTACCTGATACCATGACCTTACGTTCTAACAAGAGCTGACGTAGTTCCTCTAGCTCATCATCATAAAAAGTATAACCTTTTCCATTAGAATCTGGAGTAGCTCCAGAAGCTCTAGCCCACAACCACTTCTGGTGTTCAATAACTCTATCTATAGTTTGTTCCCAAGTCTCATAGGTTTCATCCTTGTCATCTAAAGGTCTACTGTAAGTTCTCCTCGTGATAACTTGTGCTCTAACAGAAGGTCTATTCATACACACTCCTCTAAGGCAGGGGGTTTATAATTTTTACCTTTCAATACTTTTCCATGTTCACACTTGGTAAAAGGATACTTGCTCATGTTGGATTTATGTACGAGGTTGTATGCTTTATCAAAATTCAGTCCAAAAGAAACAGCAGTTCCTTTGAGAACATATACTACATCACACATTTCTTTCAGGAAATCCTGCATTAATACATAGAGTTCCGCTTGATCTATGTTTCCTTCCAACTGAAAGCCAGCTTCAGCCAGCTCCTGCACCTCTCCAAGTATCAACTTCATTCTAAATTCAAGGAGTTCTTTACTGAATGGCTGATCAATAGCCAACTCCATTTTCTCATGAAACTTTTTTACTTTTTGCATTATACCTCTCCTCTTTAATCAGTTCTAAATAACGGATGGCTTTATCAATATCTTCTGCACCACCCTTCATGTCGTGCCTTAGTGTATACTTTATCACATTGCCCTCAGCATAAGGAATATTATTCCTCATAATAAAACTGATTGGCTCTATATCATACCTAGCATAGTAGTCAGGGGATACATTTTCTTTAATCATATTATAAACCTTTACATTTTTGTTGAAGGAGTCCATAAATTAATTTCCTCTTTGTTAAAATTATAATCTTTAGTTCTTAAAATTCTAGCAACTCTAGCTTGAGTTAAAGCATGATCTTCAGTCAACCCTGCTTTCTCATAAGCATCTTTAATCGTTTGCCACTTAACTCCTTTAGTTAGAAGGAGTTCCGTAGCTCTCTTCGGTCCTATTCCTGGACACCCTTTGTAATTATCTACTGAATCTCCTGTTAAAGTCTGGTAGAAAAACATATGATCCGCAGTCTTCTCATCAATAACTTCAGTGACCTCTGAATCTATGTTGTAGTACTCACAAGGAATCGTAAGCATATCCTTATCGATAGAAATAATTATGTTCCTGTCAAACTCTCCATCAGTAGCAAGAATACCCAAGACATCATCAGCTTCTAACATAGGCTGAGTCTTGGTAGAATAGTTTTCTTTGAGATAAGTCTCCAGATGATTATACCCTAGAGGCTTCTGACTACCTTTTCGGTTTAACTTATAATCTGGGAAAATTTTTCGTCTAAAATTATTTGCTCTATCTGAAAAACAAATAACAGTAGTAAACTCTTTTCCTTCTCCTAACTTCTCCTGCCAATATTCAATCATGGTCTTGGCCTGAGCTTTTAACTCCTCTACATTAGTAGCTGTTGTTAAAATCCCATCATCCCAATGAACCACTGTCTGTACTGCCCAACAGGTTTTGTATGTAAGGATGTCTCCATCTATCAATAGTCTCAAAGTACCCATAGTAATCTCCCATCTTTAAATGTTCTTGGTAGTGACACTCGTCACATAAATATTTACACTTCAATGATTCTTGTAATCCTAATATAAAATTATGTTGACCTATCCTAGAAATTCTGAATCTTTTATTTTTTGGATTTGTATGGTGAAAATGTAAAGATCTTTTTAAATTTATAATACCACAATGTTCACAAGTAAAATTTCTTAGTAAACCTAAAATATACATTCTTACTTGATATCTATACGCATCATATCCAGTTTTCTTTCTTGTGTAAGGGTTTTTAGAAAGTAAAAAACCTTGAAATCCTTTACAAAACTTTGTAAGCTTATCAAATGTGTCAATGTGTTTCAGCCCAATTTCTCCCAATTTTAGACGTTCCACTAAGAGGGCATCCAAATTCATAGTAGTCTCCAGCTCTCGTAATTGCTTGTTCCGCTTCCGGTCCGATAAATTTTTTGGCATACAGCTCCTTACATTCAATTTGAAATTCATCGTGGATGTTAGCTACAAACTCATAGTCCTCTCCAGGTTCTAACCCTAACAATTGTAACCGTTTATCCAAGAGAATCAGAGATGTTTTCATTAAGATAGCCCCTGCACTCTGAAGCAGGGTATTTAAAGCAGAATGTTCTGAACGTACATGGAGTCTTCTACCATCCAAGCCTATAAGGTGTCCTCTCCTACGGTAAGCTTGCTTGACGGCTTCAGTTAACTTAAGTAAACCATCAACACCATTCAACAACTTCATCCTAGCTTGTTTACCTCCGCGCATATTAGTTCCTAAGATCTGACCTAGCTTTTCATTTCCTGCTCCATATATAAAAGCGTAGAAGAATGTCTTGGCAGTATCTCGTGATTTTAAACCTACTAGTTTTTGATTAATAGAATGAATGTCAGTCCCTTCTTTTGAATTCCCTTCAACAGCAGCAGTAGCATACTTGCCACCATCATACTTCTTTAAGTATCCTGCTAGTGCTCTAAGCTCTAGGCCGTCAGCATCACACCCAACCAAGACCTTATCTTTGGAAGCTTTGAATAACTCCCTGCACTCTTTACCAAATGGACTGTAAACAGCAGGGACCTGAGCTAAGTTAGGAAAAGAATGAGTACATCTACCAGTAATAGCTCCATTGGTATTTACATTCCCAAAGATTCTCCCTTCTCTCTCTAGTTTCAGCCAAGCATTGTCACCTTCAGCTAGTTGAGATATTCTTTTAGACAGGAGGAAGTGATTGAACAGCTCATCACAACCTGGATATGGCAGGGACCTTAAGATTGTCTCATCAATTTTAGGTTTACCATTAGGAGTAAAGTCTTTCGGTTTCCAATCATAGTCCTTCTTAAGTTTATAACTTATATGATCTCTACTGTTAGGATTAAATTTTATTTTCTCTATCTTATTAAAACTTTCACCAGCAGTATAACCTTTAGCTTTGTTATCCTTCTTAGGAGTGAAGCTTCCCAAGTCCCTATACCAACTACCAAAGCGTTTCTTTAGCTTAGTACCTAGTTGTTCCTGTTGCTTGAGAAGGGCTACATAAAGCTCCTGTCCCTTCTTAACATCAAAAGAAAACCCATTCTCAATCTGCCTTTGGATAACATAAGCGAACTCATGCTCTAACTTAACAGCTTCCTCAGAGCACTCAGCTTCACATAGATGATCAAAAAGAGTAGAAGTAATAGCAACATCCCTAGCACAATACTCTGCCATCTCGTGGGTGAACGTAGACCAATCAGTATCCTCATGGTTGAATTCACCCTTCAGCATCCCTAACCTATAACCCCAAGCTTTTAAACTATGAGAACCATAGAGCTTAGTAGGAATATGTTTCTTCTTAACATCCAAAGTCATCATGTGAGAGTAAGCTAATCGAGACACCACGAGAGTATCACTTATCTTTGTCTCTTTACTAGGGACCCACCCCAAGAGTTTCTTTAGAACTGGTAGATCATAACCTAATATATTATGTCCTATCAAACTTTCAGCATCAGACATCAGCTCTAAGGCTTGTTCTAAATTATCATACTGGTCCTCATTAGCAAATACCTGAGAAGCTTGTGCCCCCTCTATAGTCATAGCTAAACAATGGATCTTGGAGACATCTGGAAGTAAACCATCAGTTTCTAAATCAAATATTATGTTCATATTTAAAAACCCTCATCAATATATTCACATTCTCTTAATCTGCCTGTCACTCTATCATAGTACAAACGTGAAGCAACTCCTGTTGAACTGCCTTTAAACCTTGCTTTGAGGATTCTAACAGTCGTTTCACCTTCCTCCTGTTGATTTCTTTCAAGTCCAACCACGAAATCGCTAAGTTGAGCGATGCTTCCGCTTCCCCTAAGATCATTAAGTGAGATTTGTCTACCATCTTCATGCCCCCTCCCATCTGGCGGTTTTCTTAAGTGAGATACAATAAATATTCCTATGTTTACTTCTTCTGCAAGGGATCTCAACTTGGTCATCAAGTTATCTATTAATCTTCTTTCATCCCCACTCTCGATACCACTAACCATAATAGAAATATGATCAACGATGATCCAAGAAACATTACAACTCCTAGCCAAGTACCGAATGCGGTTGGAGAGAACATCCCCATCCATACTTCCCCAATGATCATATAAAAAGAGTCTCCCTGTATTTAATGTTTTTTCCCATATATCTCGTAAAAATTTTTCCTCTAAATTATCCTTCAGGTGAAGCATTTCATTGGCTTCAATAGACATGAAGTCAATGGCTGCTTGGCGTACAGATTCTTCAAGAGCAATATAACCAATTGTTTCTCCTTTTGAGAGAAAGTATGATGCAATTTCCTTAACAGCGGTAGATTTTCCAGCTCCTGTCCCTGCACAAAACGTAACGAGTTCACCTTTTCTAGCTCCTAAAGTAAGGTTATTAAGACCCTGCCAAGGATACTCCATATCAGCAGCTTGCATAGGAGTATTTACCAGTTCCCAAGTATCCTCACCAGCGATAATTCCATCCGGTCTATAAACTGAGGCCCTGAACATAGCATTAACCATGTCAGCTCCGCGATTAGCTAAGAGCATCTCATTAGGATCTTTAAGTGGTAGGGATGCTATCTTACATTTTCCAGGTGGAAACAGCTCTGCTACCTTACGAGCTGCATTGTTTCCTTGAGAGTCATTGTCAAACATTATGATTATTTCTTCAAAACTACCTAACAACCACTCCAAGTCTTTAGCTATAGCTTTACAAGCTGATCCTACACCATTTGGGATGGATACTACAGGGTACTGACAACGCTGGAACTCAGCTACAGATAAGGTATCTATCTGCCCTTCTGTTATGACAATACGTTTGCCTGAAGTCCAGCATTGTTTCCCCCATAAACCTAGATCTCTAGTTTCCCCTAAAATAGGGAAGTCTTTATCTTTAGTTCTTAACTGTTGAGCTATGAGTTTATTGTCCTTGTCAAAATAAGGAGCAATATGAACCTTTTTATTGTTATCGTAATTTACTTGATACTTGAAAAACCTACAAGTTTCTTCGGATATTCCACGTTTGCTAAGGGACTCGTAAACACCCTGTTTAAAAACACCGTTGGATTTTGGTATATCTTGTATAGGAGCTGAATCATTACCATGCTCATAATAAGAACAGCCATCACCGAAACAATACGCGTGACCATCTGGATACCTCCCTAAATTATCTTTAGAACCACATTTTGGACAGGGTTCATGAGTTACTCCTTGAGTTCGTTCAACCATATATCAGGCACACTCCTTTCCGCATAGATAAATCCATGCTTTTCACACCATCTACCGTAAGTGGTAGATGAACCCTTATATAACTTCTGTCTGGAATTAGAAAAAATGAATCTTAAATCCATATCAGGGTATTGTTCTTGAACTAAGATATGTTTAGTTCTATCTTTAGCCAAGAACCTACCCTTAGTTTCGATATAGATCTTCTTATCTTTTCCCACTAAAATAAAGTCAGGTGTATAATGCTTAGGTACAGGGATATACTTGAGTCTTTCCTTCTCGTAAGAGTAAGCTACACCAGAAGCCTTTAACTGGCTGGCTATGCGTTCTTCTAAGCCACTTCTGTAGCCCTCTTGTATACCCCTGTACCTTTGTCTTTTAGTTGAACGTCTCATTTTCTTTAGCACCAACCTTTAGATTAAGCAGTAGCTCATATACAGCCCTGACTTCATGAAAGGCTTCATGTGGAAAGTGTCCACAATCTATCATGACTCTTACGTTTACAAACAAAGCTGATAGCTCATCATTTTTTAAACTACGAATTCGATTAGCTATCATTTCTTGGTCCATGTTTCTACAAAATTCAGCATCTGGCATTTTAGAAGTCCTCATTATCTTCATCGGTATCCTCAGAAGCTTCTGCTGTTGTTCCCACAAAGCTACCTTCATCTTTACCCCAATCGACATCATCTTTCTTAGCGTACTCAACCAAGTCCATAATTTTTACTTTCTGCATACGCATGGTAACACCGCCAGCTCCTTGATTAAAAGGAACAGCCTGATATGCTATCTTCAACTTACTACCAGCTCCCACTTGGTTTAATACACGATTACCAGCGGTATCCAAGAGTATAGGTTTCTGAGTAAAAGTATCACCACTCTTAGTTTTAACTTTAGCTTTTAATTTAAAATTAACTACAAAGTTACCTGTAGGTTTGTCCTGATCATCCAACTCAGGTTTAACAGGGTTATGCTTCCCACCATCCATCAAGGGATCTACTATAGCTTGAATTCCCTTAACATCCTTCTTGTTAAAAATCATTTTAACTTGGTATACTCCATCAGCATCATACCTGACATCTGGAGTATTCAACCAAGGCCATGCTGCTGTTCCTACTGGTGTTACGTTCATTGGTAATTTAGTAGCCATTTTTATAATTCTCCTATTATATATTTTTCTGCTCCACCAAACTCAGGGACCTTTTTAAATTTACAGTCCCTCCTCATCTTACCTATCATTTCCATTACGTCACTAATACTCCTTTCTTTCATCATTTTATTTAAGTATAAACAATTGAACACTGCTGAGAGTATAGCATACTTCTCAGCCCTAGTAAAACTATCTAAACTATCTACTACTGTCATCATGCCTTGTGCTACCTTTTTAACATCTACATTAGCTACATCAACTGAAGAAGAATTCTGCATCTTTCACCTCTTTAATGTTTAACTTACCGTACTTTGGAATTTTAGGGAATATATTTTTACAAACCGCAGGAGAAGCTGCTTGCTCCTCTGCAAACTGCTTGAGGACATCCTCTTTATAAATCTCAATGAAAGTTGTCCTTAAGTTTTCACTTAGTAGTTCCATATCACAAGCATGAGTCCCAAACGAATCATGGACTACAGAAAAGCTCTGGATATCAGTATAAGAAAGATTTACAGTCTTCATCAGGTGACAGGCATCCATGCTATGAACATAGTTAGGTGCTATACCGTTAGTTTGTTTATGTTTATCTAGTTTGTCACCAACTCCATGAGCAGAATATAAAGAAGCAATTTTACCGTTTATAATTGTTCGTACTTCCTTAACTATCGGTCTTAAGTATTTCTGTTTTACTATAAACCCTGTAGGAACGGTCCAGTAGATAGGTCTACTGTCTTTACTTAAGACTCTAGCAACTTCCTGTAACCAATCCATACCTTCTCTAGCTGAGACTACCACTTCTCCTATAGATTCATAAATGATAGTCGCTAAGTATTTACAAAACACCCATAAGTCTTTATCTTTAGAAATTGTAGTAAAAATTATTCCTTTATCTAGCTGCTTCTTCAGCTCCTCGTATATCTGTTCTCTCATTCCATAAAGAGTAGCACCATAAGGAGTAGTCATAACAGGTCTTTTAACAAGTGCTCTATTGATATCCAGGGATGAAACTATAGCTTCAGGATCAGCTTTTATTTTTTCTATGACCTTATCTTTTACAATGTCATAAATGTCTTGAGGATCATCAGTCATTGTAAGGTTTACAGCTTTTCCCCCTACCTCATCTCTTAGCATAGCTGAGAAATGCTGTAAACCATTACAAGAACCGTCTACAGTAACAGGTAAATGACTCACAAAATCTCTAGTATTACACCTATATTTAACGTACTCAGTACAGGCTCTCAGGAACTGCCAAGGTTTATCAGCTTCCATCCACCATTTATTAACTAACGGATCTGTTCCTACTTCAATGATAGCCCAATCATGGAGGTTAGCCCATTCTACTCGTTCTTCTAAAGACACCTTATCATGACCGTAACAATTAGCTAGATGAACCTGTAGCCAAGGTAGTCCTGAGTTTCCTAGAGGTTTACCGGCAGAGAACTCCAATAGACCTCTAGCTGAATCCTCTCCTTGTGGGTTCAGGAACGCTGTATTAGCATACATCCTGCCTCTGAAGTCTATGGTATGAGGAAAATAAAAAACCTTCTCATCTATAAATTTCCTGGTAGTCCACATGAGCTGACTGAATTGTATTCTTTTAGTTTTTAACCTGACATTATCAGCGTGCATAAGAGATGCTATTCTTTTCCATTCTATCTGCTCTTCTTTAGTCCCCTTCTTAGGATAAAGATTTGGCATAGTTCTCTCTAGGAATTCTGGAATGACCTTACAGCTTGACCGCGAGTTAAATAGAGTGTCCATAACCTCAAAGACCTTCTTATTAATTCTCCACCCTGTCTCTTGGACTATGTTTACAGCCTTCTTTACCTCTTTCAAGTCTGATTTATCCAGCATCTCAAGGTATGAGTGGTCCATAGTCTTCACTAAGTTGATATTAGTGTAGGTATAGTAGCCCCCTGAGTATACTGAGTCCCACTTTCGAGGAGGAATCAGGCAAGGGAGCTTAACAGGGTTGTATAATTCACAAATAGAATTCTTCTTATCTATCCATTTCAGGGATTCAGCCGTAGCTTCAAGCCAAAAGACACTCTTTCTTTTTTGGGTTCTGGTATTGGTGTGTAAGTTTACTTCAAATAGCTTTGTAGCTTCACACACCAGCTCTACCATCATCTGACCTAACCGGACCTTATTTCCAGGTAGCCAGTTCTTCCACTCTATTCCAGCTTTATTAGAAGAATGAACTAGGACTCTCTTCTGTTTACGGTAGTTAGTTGTGCGCTTATTCAAGTCCCTCATGATTACACCGTAAAGGGCAGGGTTGGAGTCTTTAAAGAATCTGAACCGAGCTTCATCTTCTAAGAAAGACCCCAACTCATTGGCTACCTTTACCAGCTTGACAGGAGTAGAGAGGTGGTTCACACAAGCTTTTAAACTCAGGAAGGAAATGACATCGCTAGGAAGCTCGAATAATCTCTCTACCGCATCGGTGGGATATTTATAAGGAGTACCTTCATTATAATTTTTCTTTAATTCGTTGACTCTCTTCTCTACTTTGGCTACACCTTTTCTTAAAAACTGAACTCCAGCAGGAGTGGTAGATTCATGTTTACCCTTCTTAGCTTTTCTATTATCCTCTCTGAAACGCTTTACACCAAGAGCTACCATTTCTGCTTCTAGGTCTTTTTGACGTTGTAGCATAGTTTTTTACCTTTTTATAAATTTTTGACCTCGTGAGAGGCTCTACAAGCCATTATTATGAGAGTAGGTATATGCTAGCACCTACCTTTTCCTCTAAAATAAGCTTCCAAGTAGATATACGCCAAACCGGTGTCTATTAAAATGAAGCCGTACTGTTCGGTGAATATCCACATGGAAACCCACAAGATTTGGCCCACCCATCCTACGAGTGGACCAAGCTTGTGACCTTGTGCCAAGAGTCTGATTGCTATTAAGGCCCATATTGATAGTATGATCTCAATCCAGAACATTTTTCACTCCATGCCAGTAATTAGGATGCCTGATAAATCTAGGACTTGATAAGTCAAAGATAGAATAGCAACGGTTATCCTCAGTATAAGCTTGAGGACTAACAAAGACCATTTCATTAGTTGATCTAGGTTTATAGTCACAAGGCACGGCAGTAGCATTATAGCTAACCTCAGTACCATCTTCATGGATTAACTGGATTTGCGTAGGTACTTCGTTGATAGTCCAATCCACCATTTTATGTGGAGCTGGAATAACCAGCATGATTGTTATTATGAGTTCATTCATAACCACTCGTAGTCAACGGTACAGTCATATCTTTCTGCACATTCTTTAGCTTTTTTAATTGCTTCTTTTTTATTACCACCATTCCACTTCCCTATTCCCATCATAAACTTACCATCAGGGACTAACAGAGTGACAAGGTATTTCATACTACGAATTGAAGTAGACTGTTGCTTTAGTTCAACTTGATAGCTCATGGGTTTACTCCTTTGTTAGATATAGGTCAACTTGACCTGAGTGATTATCTTTAGGGACACAAACTCTACCTGTAGTTTTTTCTACTACCTGGATTGCTGCATGGTTACAGGCTTTATTAGATTGATAGGTGTTATGGTAGTAGTGCATTCTAGTATCGAACCATAACGGCTCATAGACAAACATACTTAATACTATTCCCACTGTTACAAGTATTACGGTCATATTAATCTCCTTTTTTATTTTTCAGCTAATGAATTTCCCTGATTTGACTCACTCCAGATACCCATGTTAATTGCTTTTTCTACCTTTGGAACGCTTACAAGTACTGGTGCTCTATATGAAAAGTAGAATAAAGCTAAAAATACTGTTAATACTAATACTATATATAATCTAGTCATATTAACCCCCACATTATTAAAGTTTTTCTTACTCCAGAAGTAACCGGTGTTACTCTATGAAGCATAGAAATAGGAAAAGTAGTAACCATTCCTTTAGTCTTCATTACATCTATTACTTGATCTTGATGTTTAATTTGAAGTACTCCACCTTTATATTCACTTGGAGAACTAAGCTGAACTATACCTACATTCACTCTAGCTTTAGCTATATTATCCGTGCTGCCAATATCTCTATGCCATGAGTAATGAGAGCCTTTACTATCATATACTGTATATTGCATGGATTGTAACGTAGAAAAAGGAAGGGAGCTGGAAAATATAACTATAGCTCTATCAAATAACCAGTGTGTCTCAGTAGTAGGATGAATCCAAGCTATCTTGGAATTCCTAACGGAGTGATCTACTCTATCATCTTTTATTTTACCTTCAGATAAAACAAGAGCATCACCTATCTCTTTTATATCCTCTATTTCTGGTTCCAGGAATCGATCTAGGCGATGCTCTATGTGAATTGTCATCTACAAAGTATACCACTACTTCCCAAGTTCACCTAATCTAAATCGTTTATAAGGAGCATCTAAACTTAAAGTTATTCTATCTATTGAAGCCTTGAGTGATGGATATAACTTTCTTAGTTCTTCTGTAGCTTCTATATTATGCGTTACTACCCGACTAGAAGTAGGAATACCATTCTTATAAGTAGTACAAGTAGCAGGAAACTGATATTTAGCTGATATTAACCCATGTTTAACTTCTTCTTCTACTGATAGTTTTTTCATTAGTTAACTCCTAGTTTATTAAAGTTTATCTATAGTTTAAATACTTATACTTCTTCTTATATATACTTATATATACTTATATATACTAGTATACTATATGTATACTATATTACTTGGTTATATAAAGTCTTACATGAGAAGCATATTTAAGTGGTATATGACTGTCATAACATCTAGCAGTTCTACCGTTAGTATCCTTAAGTGACCACTTAGCTCTTTCTCCTGAACCTCTCACTCTGATCTTATGACCACTTTTTCTTAATTGCTTTATTAAGTCTTTTGCTGAGTCATCATAAGGTATCTTACAGTCATACAAGTATTTATTACCATTCCATTCAGTTTCTCTTTGTTCTTTCTGCGTTAATTGAAAAGTTCTAACTGAATCTAAACAACCTCCTTCTTTCAGTTCATCATTTTCATCGTACCTATTACCTTCTCTACGATCATAAATCTTACCTTCACCTTGACACGTTGGACATTCTATTTTAGTCATTTTCCCACTCCTTTTTATTTTATTATTGCATTAATAAGAATTGCTGATACATCTTTTTACCTATACTTCCAATGTCTTCTATAAGTACGTCTATTTTATCCTGAGAAGCCTTACCTTTATCATAAACCTTACCATCATCTGAATATACATAGTAGAAATCATGAGCTTCTAAGAGCCTCTGAAGCTTCTCTATTTGCATGAATCTTTGTTCTTCTTTGGTTAACATTTTAGTCTCCTATAGGTTAAGATTTTAAAGCATTTAATAATACTTGTTGTCCAACCTCAGGATGAACACAATTCCTTAGGACCTGAGCCGGACAATGGTTATTATCGTAGTACACATTACCTTCATAATGGATTCCTAACCACTCTTTTAAGGTCTTAGAACCTTCAGTAGTAGTCAGGTTTATCGCGTTTGAGGGCCACGATTTTTCTTTACAGTTGATACTGAAATTAGACCAAAATAAATGTCTGCCAACCTCAGTAGGCTCTAGTAAAGCATCGTAGTAAGGCTTTACATTCTCAACTACCCATAAGCCTTTAAAGTTATGTTTTAAGAAAAGTATTTCCTCGTATAACTTCATGTCAGGATAGCGAGGCTTCCGGTTCCTACCGGACCTAATCATTTTACTATGGCTTTGACATGGAGGACTAGACCAGATGAAATCGAATTCCTGAAAATTTTCAAGTAGATACTGATGAGCATCTCCAATGATTAGAGTATCTTCAGGATATAGCTGTTTGTATATTTCAGCTATTTTTACTGAGGATTCAACTGAGGTTGTCTCCATGTTTTCCCATAGTTTTCTGTTACCGCCTAAACCGGAATATAAGTTTAGTACATTCATAAAATACCTCTAGATAAGAGTTCAAAAAACCCAACTGCTTTTAATGCTAAAACGTAAAGTATAGCTAACAATCCTATTTGGAATTTAATCATTATTTCACCCATAAAATTTACTCCTTCTCTGTTTTAATTATATTTTTAAGATTTTCAACTTCCTCTACAATAAATTGTAGTGGTACATATGGTGCATAATTACCATGTTCATCATAATATTCAACTGTGTTGTATTTAATGGCTGTTAATACGTTTTTAACTTGCATGTCGTAGCTATCCATTTTTATCCCCTTTTCTATTTTCTTTGTTTTGGTTAAATGCCCATTTAATAGCGTCATTTCTTGATAATCCTATATAGACTAATTGTTTATTTAAATCTCTTACTATCCAGGTATTAAACTTACTACATTCAATATGATGCGTTAGTTTACTCATAATTTTATACCTCCTCCATAAAATATTGTCCTACATTATTTCCATTGGTTTAATGTTCAAGATAGGCTATTGTTTTAATTTTATCATTATAACAAGCCTTACAAGGTCCGCATTTGCCAGCCTGGTTTGAGGCAGGACAATAGAATAACTCTTTAGTGCTCCTTGGTTTAATCTCCTGGACCACTACAGATTGTAAAGGATATAAACCTTTTGGTAGTGTTGGAATGCTGCCTGGATTAGAGGCCCTTAATCTTACATTAGGTAAAGCTTGCAATATTTGCAATTGATCAAGGAATTTCTGGTTTGGATAATTCCAGGTTGTTGTAGGAATCCAATGAGTAGTATTAGGTGTTTTTATACATACCTCTATTAAAGCTTTAAGGAATTCTAAAGAGCATATATCACCACTATCGAACCATCTAAACTCTTTATTCTTTTTTCTATTTAGTTTAGCTATCATAAAAAATATAAATACTTGAATATTCTCTTGAATTATCTTTAAATTATCATCGCGGACCTTTTTGGTTCCAGGCATAGCATAGAATCCGCGATTATCCGCGTAACATTTAACGCACTTCTTTAATAGTTTATTTGTTTTTTGATCTTTACGGCCTAGACAAACACTATCCTTTACAGGCAATGGAAATGCCTGGGAATTTAGTTTACTAGGATTAGACAATTTTAGTTCTATCATTTTTCCCACTCCTATTGATTAATATTAAACTACCATTATAAACTTATCAGATACCTTGAAATTAATCAAGATATCCAATAAATTAATAATTACTA
>ENA-OREN01002183-OREN01002183.1-marine-metagenome-genome-assembly--contig:-NODE-2183-length-20660-cov-4.517952_pt1 | contig 20660 bp, 33 predicted proteins | sample MGYA00248624_ERZ508555 | MGnify/ENA primary metagenome ERZ508555 (study PRJEB26222, sample SAMN06267773) | marine metagenome | isolation source: Saanich Inlet, British Columbia, Canada | place...
CAGCGCGTGATGACGTCCGGCGACGAGCGGATCGCGATGATCGACAAGGAGATCGCGGCGCTCCAGAAGCGCGATCGGATGCTGTCTACTCAGGGGTTTTTCCAGGGCAACAAGCTCAGCACCGACCAGATGGAAGAGATGGCCGAGATCTCGAAAAAGCTGATGGGGCTCCAGCAGGAGCGCTTCGCCCAGACCGAGCAGATGCGGTTCCTCGACGAGCAAGCCGCCGCAGCCGCGCAGGAGGTAGCCGACGCCGAGGCCTCCCGCGCCGCAGCAGCCGCCGACCTGGACGCCGCGCTTGCTGGGCTCCGCGCCACCACGGCCGGGAAGACAGGCGACGACGAAGACGCTGCTGCGGCGACGGACACCGTGGGCGCTGCGATCTACTCGCTGACGGAGATCACGCGAGCTGCCAACCTCGCGATGATGGGCGACGAGGAGCGGATCATCGCGATCAGGGATCGCAAGCTCGCGCAGATCCGCGCGCTTGGCACGGTGTCCATGGACCGGGCCGCCACCGAGGCGGCCATGGTCGCCACCGAGGCGGAAGCAGAGCAGCGCCTAGCAGACCTGAGGTCGCAGCTACACGCACAGCACATGTCCGATCTCGACGAGGAAGCCGAGCACGCGCGCAGGCTCTCAGAGGCTCAGCTGTCCCTGGCCATGGCCACCGCAGAGGGTATCGCCGAGATGGCGTCTTGGCTGTCAGGCGAGCAGGGCAAGTACGCAAAGGAGGCTTGGGCCGTTCAGTCCGCCGCGGCTGTCATCGCCGCCGGCCTCAACGTCGCGCAGGCCATCAGCAACGCATCCACCGTCCCACCGCCAGCAACCCCATTCGCCATGGCTGCTGCCGGCATCCAGAGCGGCGTGGCACTGGGCGGCGTCGTGGCGGCTGCAGCCAAGAGCTTCCCGAGCGCCTACGACGGCATCGACCTGAGCTACTCCGCGAGCACCGGCACTACCCACATGCTCCCCGTCACCACCCACCCTGGCGAGGAGTACTCAGGCGGGAAAGTGAGGACCCGTAGCGAGGTGGAGCACAGCCGCAGATCCAGCAACATGGTCGTCGTGCAGAACGTGGTAAACGGTCAGGTGTTCGACACCACCGTCGCCGAGGAGATGCGCCGCGGCGGGTTCGCCAGGGCCGAGACCACCCGCATCGCCGGCAGAGTGGGCCGGTCCCAAGCATACCGGAGCACCTGATGGGCACCCGCCACGTACCAGACCGCTACCGCGCCGTCATCAAGCCGGACACGCGCCTCGACTTCGACGCCGCCAACTCCGGCCAGTACGACAACGGCGGCGCCAAGGTCACAAGCATCAGCCCGGCGAGCCCGATCACAGGCCTGGCCATCCGCGACCAGAGCACCGACTTTGCGCTGAGGGCCAGCGGCGAGCAGACCGAAGACCTCGAGGCGTACGCCAACAGGCGCGGGCTCCCGGTGCTGGACAAGATGGGCCTGTTGTTCAAGAAGCAGAGCGACACGGACCAGATCCGCCGGGGCCAGGATCTCCCCGTGCCCCCGGCGGCATGGCAACCGATCGATTTGGTGAACACCCGCTTTTTCTACCACGCCACCACCACGCCGGATGACTACATCGTCGAGGTCTACCAGGACATCGGCGGCGGGATCTACACCCGCACGCTCGACCCATCGACGAAGCTGTGGGGCGCCGAGGTGGCCGTTGACGCCATCGCCGTTGGCAACGCCTACCCGTGCATTCTGTGGATCCCGCGCGTTGACGGCTACCGGCTGATGATCTACCGCTGGGGCGACGACGGCACCGACTACCAAGTCAGGGCATGGTACAGCGACGACCAGGGCGCCACATGGACCGATAGCGGCTTCGTGCTCGAGGAGGCGCTGGACGCCGCCACCATCACGAGTCGGCACCGGCTGCGGGCCGCGTACTACAACGGGCAGGTGCTCCTCTGCGGTCATGTGCTGTGGAACGACACCGCCGCGGACATCGAGCGGGATCGCGTGGTCCAGTGGTACAGCGACGACGGCGGCGGTGACTTCGCCCATGTGCTGACCAGCGACGGGAGCGACACCGACAACGCCGGGGCATGGATCGACGTCACGGTTTGGCGCGGGGAGTTCCTGCTGTCCCGCCTGGTGTACGACAGCGGCACCACGAGCGTCGTGCCGGCGTTCCGGCGCCTTGCCTCGGCCTCGTACCCATGGACCAGCGGGAGCGACACCAGCAGCCCCGCCGCGCTCACAAGCGCGAACTACTGGGGCACCTACACCGACCCTGGAGCGGGCGCAGACCAGTACATCCCAGAGGGCGAGCTCGCGGTAGTCGTGATGGACGACAAAGCGATCTACGCCTACGGCCGGCACTGCACCGGCCCCACGGGTCCCGGCACCGGCGACGACGGCGGCCACCCTGTGCTCCGCAGCGCAGATGGGGCCGAGTCCTGGGCCGTCACAGGGAAGCACCCAGCGTACCCCGCCACGGCCAACAACGGCTCGATGTGGTGGAACACCGGCATCCCTGGGCCCGGCGTGGTCGGAGTGGACAACGAGTTGATGAACTTCTGCGCTGTCAACCAGCGCGGCAGGGCCGTGGTCATCACCAGCTGGCGCCGGGCCGGCGGTGCGGGCGCCACGAACTACCACGCGGCGATCTACCTCGGCGGCTGGCAGTCCGTGCCGATGCCCAGCTTGTTCAACGGCCAGGATCCGGTCAGGCGCGGCGCGTGGGAGTACACCGGCTGCGGGATGCATCTCCCGAGCGAGGGGATCTGGACACAGACCCTCGCTGGTGGCGCCACAGAGACCCTGACCTCCGGCCGCTCTGTTCAGGTAGCAGGCGGCGTGGCGAGCGTGACGAACGACACCGTGCCCGCCACCACCGTCGCCGAAGGCATCATCGGTGAGTGGTCCCTGGAGGTGGACAGCGGGACAGCGTTCATCGAGATGCGGACCAGCGCCGCGACCCCGGTCCACTACGAGATCCAGGTCAGCATCACCACGACCCAGGTAACGCTGTACGACGTGATCGCTGCAGTCGTCATCGGCGCCGCCTACACCTACACGGGCGAGCGGATCCGGGTCAGGCTGGCCATCGAGAGCAACGACGTGGTGTGCTGGGTGAGGACCGACGGCCGCGCTGCAGGGCTCGGGTCACAGGACGAGCTGACAGACCCGGATCGCCCATGGATCGAGGTCGCCCGATCCGGCTCCATCGGGGTCGCTGCGGCGAATCCCGGGATGCGCGTCCAGTTCATCACCGGGGCAAACTCGACGGTGTACTGGGACGAGTGGATGATCTCCTCCAGCAAGTACACCGGCCAGGGTCTCTACAACCAGACCGACCGGCTCAAGTACGGCGGATCCGTCATCGAGTCCCCTGTCTACGTGGGCCACGGCGTCAAGGCGTCGGCTGTCACCGGCCCCGCCGCTGTGGGCGACACATGGCAGATCACCGGTACGGCCGACTACCCAGCGGCGGCCATGCTGCCGAACGTGAGCCCCAGCCCCAGCCACCCGCACCGCGCGACCGGCATCCTGGGGATCAACGACGGCACGATCCGGTGGACGTTCTCCCTTGGCTCGCAGTCGCAGAGCGGGCTGTCCCCGTTCTGGGGCGTGCTACTGGACGGGTTGAACTTCGGCCAGCCCTCGATCTATCTGTACTACGCCGCGGCCTGGCACCTCGCCGGGAGCGTCGGCTACTGGTCGTTCACCGCTGACCGCTACGGCCGATCCTTGGTGGTCAACACGGGCGCCAACGCGAACAGCGCGGTCATCAGGCGCGACGAGCTTGTCGGGTGCCTGGTGGAGGAGGTCGTGGGCGGCTTCGTGACGAATCAGGCCCGGGTACTCTCCAACGAGCCAGGGCACATCAACACCACCGCCGGCCTTTCCGTGCCGCTCAAGCTGGTCATCGATCGAAGCGCCGCGGGCTGGGGCGCCGCCCCCGTGGTACGCATCTACCCCCGCCGTGCCCTGCTCATTCTGGATCTCGAGGCCCTGAGCCAGCAGTTCAGCGCCATCCAGATCCGCGCCCCGCTCGAGTCCCTGGCGCCGGGCCCATACAGCCCGCCGCAGTATCCGCCTGAGTCCTACTTCGAGATCGGGACCTTCTGTGCTGGCCCGCTGTGGGCGATGGGCCAGACGCCAAGCTGGGGGTACCGTCTCGCCACAGAGCCGAACACCGAGCTGCTCACGGCCGAGGACGAGACCCGCACCGCCTACGTGCGCGCGGGCGTCCGTCGTCGGTGGTCTCTCGGCTGGTCCGACCCTGTGTCCATGCACGACATGGACGACGATGCTCCGGACTTCATGGCCGGCAAGACCGGCGGCGCACCGATGGCGCTGCTCCGCTCCACCCCCGTTGACCTCGGAGACCAGCTGCGCGTGCTCAAGGGAGCCGGCACCGTGATCGGCTACTGCCCTGCCATCGACACAGCAGGGATCGGCCGAGAGGACCACTGGGCAGATGGCGCCATGATCGGCCGCATCACCGGATCGATCGAGCGCGACAACGTGGTCGGCGACGAGGAGCGCGACGAGGCGAGCAGGATCCAGGAGTGGGTCTTCGAGGAGGAGCTGTAGTGCCCGCGGCCGTCCCCACTCAGCCCCCTGTGGTGCTGCTGACCATCGACCACGCCGGCAAGGTGTGGCGGGTGTCGAGTAGGCCGCTCGAGGTAGTGGACGACGGGACATCACTGCTCTACCGCGGCGGGCTGGCCCCGATGGACGTCTCCAGCTCGGCCCCGCTGACCGGGATCGCCAAGCCACAGAGTCAGGCGGTCGAGTGCGTCATCCCCGGAGACTTCGCCGAGCTGACAGCGCAGGACCACCTCAGCAGCGAGATCACCGCCGAGATCGCTACCATCGACATCCCAGCCACGACGACCACGAAGCCCCAGTGGGGAGATCGCGAGGTGAAGCTGTCCGGGTCGGTGGAGGTCAAGAGCGACGGCTACCAGGGCCGACCCCTGCGGCTGGAGGTCACCGCGGACGACCCAGCGGATCACCCCGGTGTGTACCCGACCCCGAACATGCAGATCAACGACGACACGTTCGGCGGCGCACTGCGGGCCTACGACGCAAATGCAGAGGGAGAGAACTACCCACAGGTGTACGGAAAGGCGGGGCTGATTTGGGCTGGCCAGGCGCCGGCCGACGTCCCGGCGTCCCCTGGCTACGTGGTGGCGGTGGACAATACGCTTTTGGAGTGGGGCGTTCCTGGCTTCCCAGGCTTCCAGGCCCAACAGTCCGATCCGTCTCTGTGGGGCTCTTACCGGCTGTACCTGCTCATCGCGGGCCACTGGGTCTGGCCTGACCTCGTGGGCCCCCCGTCGCTTCCATCTGCTCGCTACGCCGTCAAGGTGTGGGACACAGAGGGAAATAGCGAATACGCGCACCTGTTCTTCACCAAGGATGCACTCGGGCGCATCGTGGCCCTCGCGGGCAAGTACAACGGTACCGGCTTTGGTGGGTTCTCCGGCACGGCGTGGACTGCAATCGGCTACGACTCCGTGTCAGGTACCTATCTGGGCCCCCAAGAAGGCCAGACCTACTACGTCACCTTCGCCGGCGGCAGCGCCTACAACCGCAACTTCACTGGCCCCATGCTCGGCGCTGGCGAGATCATTCGGCACGCGCTGTCATGGTCGAACGTCCGCGTTGACTGGCGCCGAACCGCTGCAGCCCTCCCCGCTCTGGACCGCTACGAGCTGGCGGGCTTCTGGGACGGCTCCTGCGACCCCTGGGCATGGCTGGTCGACAACGTGCTCCCTTGGCTCCCCTGCTCCTGGGTGCCTGGCCCGCACGGCGTCTACCCCGTGATGTGGCGCCTGGACGCGACCCACTACGACGCGGATGTGGTGCTCACCGACGGGCTCAACTGCACCATCGAGGGCCAGACGACCTACGGTGAATCCAGGCTCTCCCGGCATGTGCTGGACTACGCCAACGGGCTGATCGCCGGCAAGTGGAGGCGGCGCGCTACCTGGCACGGCGAGCCCACCAGGCAGACCACCAGAGAGAGCACGAGCCTACACCTGAGGCGCGCACAGCTGCGGTACGGTTCCCAAATCGGGAACACCTACAGCGCAAACGAAACCGTCGAAAGCTCCGACTTCCACTACACGGACGGCTCCGCGGATCTGTCTCTCGGGTGGCTGTCTCGCTACCGTAGCCAGCCTGAGCGGCGCCTGACGATCACCTCCGACGGCCTGCGCCACCGAGCCCGTGCCGCCTTCATCAAGCCGGGTATGGCGATCTCCATCACCTCCGACCGCTGGTCGCTGGACAACCGGATCGCCTACGCTGAGCAGGCAGGCCGGAAGGGTGGTCTCTGCTACGCCAACCTCGTGATACTCTCAGCCCCATAGGAGCGACGCAATGTCCCCCTCGACCCGTAGCACAGCAGCCACCGTCACATGGGGTGCACTCGGCGCCCTGATCCCAGTCCTGATCGCCGCTGCTGTGCTGGTGTGGCAGGGTGGCGCGCTGGCCGAGCAGATCCCGACCACGGTCTCGGCCGTAGCAGATCACGAGGTCAGGATCCGCGGGCTGGAGGACGACCGGGCCGGGATCGCAGAGCTGAAGACAGATGTCGGCTGGATCCGGCGGGAGATGGAGAGCGAGCGCGGGGACTAGCTGGCCTTCCCCGGCCATCCCTCGAGCGTGTACCCCATCGCGGCCCAGGCACGGAGCAGGGGCCTGGACGGCTTGCGGAGCCCGGTCCGGTAGCGGGTAGCCTCGGGGCCGGTGAGTAGGCGGGCAGCGACGAGCGCGGCCCAGAAGTCTGTGGTGGGGTTGTGGGTCATTAGATGCTCCAGTCGATCGAGATCCCCTCGGGGTACCAGTCGGGCATGGACACGAAGCAGGTCTCGCCGTCTTCGGTCTCGACGTAGCCCGTCCAGTAGTCGTCAGAGTCCTTGTAGAACTCGCTGATCCTGTCGGAGCCCTGAATCATGGAGTAGACAGCGGCGAAGGCTTCGGCGGTGGTCATGTTCTGATCCTCGTTCGGTCCGGGGTCGTTCGCGGTTGGTGTCTGCTTGGTACACTCTGATAATACGACCTCTGGTATCTACTGTCAACACCTACGGTAACATTTCCCGAAGAAAGTCAGCGCACCCCGTCGGGCTGGGCGTGGTAGAATCCCCCAGCAGGAGGCCAGCACATGCGCGCACCCGACACCCACCAGCTCGCCGCCATGCTCGAGGCCCGGGGCTACCCCCTGTACGGCCCCACGCCCTACGACCTCACCCTGGTGGGCCTCCGCCGCGACGGTGGCACCACGGACGCCTGGGACGACGCTGTGGGGGCGCTGTACCACGACGACCAGGGGATCCTCCGCTCCGAGTTCTGGGTGGCCACCACCGACCCTGGGCGCCCATGGCTGGAGAACCCCTCGAGGCCCGAGGGCTGTGCGATCCTGGTGCCCGGGCACTACCGGCGCTGCTGGACCATCGGCGAGCACCGCGGCGTCTACCAGGCTCTGGTCCAGCGTGGCGACATGCTGTTCTATCGGGACGGCAACCGGGACGACGTGGTCGACCCCGACGGCGACACCGAGTGCGGCCTGATCGGCTGCAACCTGCACCGGGCCTCCGCCCGCCAGCTGGTGGACGAGGTGGGCCTGTACTCGGCCGGGTGCCAGGTCATCCGCGACGTCCGCGACTTCGAGCGCCTGCTCCACCTCTGCAGCCTGCAGGTCCAGCGCGGCCTGGGCCACTGGTTCTCCTACACCCTGATGACCTGGAGGCCGTGACCATGGCCAAGCTCCTCGAGGCCCTCTCTTCCTTCGCTGACCGCATCCTCGGCCGCTCCAAGACCCTGTCCTGGCGACGGCTGGCGGTGTGGCTCTCCGCCATCCCGCTGCTTTGCTTCGGCAAGGTCGACCAGTGGGTCTACCTGACCATCTGCTGCGCCTTCATCGGGGGCGAGGTCTGGGAGCGGATCAACAAGCCTCCCCAGCTCGGTGGCCCGTGAGCGACTCCCAGCCCACCCCCGCCATCGTCCAGCACTTCAAGGAGCGCCCCATGGTCGCTACCGTCATCGCCATCGCCCTCGGTGCCCTCGTCCTCGGAGCCGGCGGCGCCGGCTTCGGCGTGCACCGCGTCCACGTGAAGGCCCAGGAGCAGGCCGCCGCCCAGGTGGCCGCGGCCGTGGACACCACCGCCCAGGGCCAGGCCACCGCCGTTGAGCAGCTCACCGACCTGGACCTGGTGGAGCCCCTCTGCTCCCAGGAGTGGCTGGCGGATGACCCCGAGGGCTGGCGCCGGCTGCTCTGCAGGGAGGCCCTGTGCTGGGCCCAGGCCCAGAGCACCACCACGGCCGCGGAGACCTCGACCTGCGGCTCCATCAGCAACCTGGCGGACTCCGTCACAATCCTCGAGCTGTGCGGCGAGCCTGGCACTGTCGAGTTCACGGCCTGCCTGCAGGTGGTGAACTCCAGGAAGTAGCGCCGCTATGTGTTTGTAGTGGAGCGCCTGTTTCTGGCCAATATCTATAGCGACACCGACTGCGACGACCCACCACCCAAGGAGAGACCATGTTCCGACTCGGCTTCCTGCTGCTCGTCCTCGTGCTGGCCATCGGCCCCCCGACGCCCTCGCCATCCGATAGCAGCGGTGGGAGGTGATCAGACTTGTACTCGGAGCCGCCCATCGCTGCGCCCTCCACTAAAAAGTTGCCGTTCCTTTAGTTCGCTCGTCTCCGTTGTTCAGTCCAGCATGGCTGTGTCTAACCGTGGAGATACAGCAATGAGCACTCCCCAGTCACTGAACGAGCCCCCTCTCCTCACCTCGCCCCAAGCGGCTGCCCAGCTGGGTGTGCAACCGCAGACGCTTCGCAAGTGGCGCTGTGATGGCACCGGCCCACGCTTCGTGCGCCTGGGTACCGGGCGCCGCTCCCGAGCCGCCTACCGCCTGTCCGACCTCGAAGCCTGGCTCGAGGCCCGCAGCTTCACGAGCACCGCCGAAGAGGTGGCGCTCACGACTTCGGCTCCGGGGCTGGGCACTGCTCGGGCCACACGACCTCGCCCGTCCGGGTGTCTGTGATCCGGTGGCTCCTCGTGCACGCCCCATCGAGCCGGACACGTGCCTGGTGTAGATCCGCGAAACTACACCAGTACATCCACCAGCCCGTGCCGAGGGATCGGTAATCCACCCTGTACGGTCGGCGCCTACCCATCCGCGCCTCCATGCGGCTCCTGGTCCACGTCCTCCGGGTCGTACAGCCCGGCCCGGACTGCGCAGAGGGCGCACGTGGTCGAGGGGGTCTCCTCGGCGGGGCGGCTGTCGGTCGGCTGGGCTGTGAGCCACTCGCGGATCACGGCTCGGCGCTCGCGACGGATGCGAGGCCCGTAGTCACCCCTGCCGCAGTACCGCTCCAGCTTCGCCACCATCTGCACGACGGCGACGGCCGGGTGGGTTCCCTCCGAGTACCAGCGGTGCGAGCACGCGACCACACAGAGCGACCACCCGTGTTTCGTCGGCTCGATGCAGCACCAGCCTTGCCCGTCGCCCCATTCAGCAGCAGCGATTTCTGGCGTGGCGCAGAATCCGTGCCGCCTCGCTGACGACTGCTGGATGCTCCAATCGAGACCGGGCAGCGCCGTCTGCATGGACTGTAGTAGATCACTCATCGTCGTCATCCTCCTTCATCATCGCGAGGCAGTGGGGGCACGTCACCAGATCCCCGTCGTGGTCCCATCGCCACACGCCAGGCGGGCGGTGCGGGTCGTCGTCGCAGTGGCTGAACCAGTGGCCGCACAGGGACTTCCCGGAGCGCCCGAGCCAGTACTTCCCGGCGGCGTCGTGGAAGCCGTAGTCTCGGCTGTCGCATGTGTCTTCGTGGCTGTGCTCGAGCGCATCTGCGCGTCGGCCTTTGCGTCTCATGGCTTCCTCGTTTCGGGGTGGACAGGGATCGGGATCAACTCCCTCCCTGTGCCGTGACACCACTCGCATTCGCGCCATTCTGCGTCGTCTGAAAAGCCGAGCACGACCCATGACGACCCATCTCCGTTGCAGTGCTCGCACGTCTCCGTGCTTGGCCTTGCGTGCAGGACCACGCTGGTGCGGCGTTCTTTCGTCATCATGGCTTCCTCCTGCGAAGCGATGTGGTCGGGGCCCACGCGGCGGGGGTGGCTGTCGGTTCGCTGTCGGTTGACGACTGGCTCCCCGCAGGCGTCAAGCGCCCATTGTGGCACCTGTTCATCAGGCCAGCGCCCGTAGGGGCCGAAGTCCAAGTGGATGCGGCCGTTCTCGACAGGGTCTACGTAGGCGCACGTCACCATCGCCGGGCGTGGCTTCCCGCAGCCGGATGCTGGTTCGTTGACCATCCACACCGTCTCGTCGTTCGCGAGCTTCTTTGCGCACTCATGCGCGAAGTCGGGGCTCATCCATCCGAGCCACTGGTAGCGTTTTCGGCTCATGCTTTCCTCGCGTCGTCCAGGGTTTTCATCCACACAGACAGGTCACGCAGGCAGTCCCAGGAGAACGCGGCCTCGTGTTCCGCCTCGCAGAAGATGTGGCGCTTCCATCGCGGATACCACTGGATCGAGCCGAGGCATGAGCCGTCGTTGGCGAGCACGGCCCACTCGATGCCCATGTCTTCGACGCGCAGGTATTTTCCGATGCGGGTCATCGCTTCCTCTCGGGGGCTGGGTGGGTTTCGTCGCTGTCGTCCCGAATGAGGGCCTGCGCCACGCCGGAGGGGACGCGCATGGGGGTGGTGGGGTGGGTTTCGGCTTCCGTGTCGGGGCCGCAGATCGCCAGCAGCGCGCAGCCGTCGCACGAGCCGTTGACCGCGTGGATCTTGCAGTTCTCCGGGGCGGCCAGCAGCTCGAGTAGGCGGGAGGCTTCGGCACGGGCTTCGTCGCGCTGGTCCACGACGGTCTCCAGTGTTTCCCACCGCCGCCTTGCCTCCGCGTCCGATGCGTTGGCCTGGCTGGCGAGGTCGAGGTTCTCCCGGTCCAGTTCAGCGATCCGGGCCTGCAACTTGTGGATGCTCTGGCACTCACCGGGGGCCTCGAGTTCCGCCACACGACGCTCGGCGGCTTCGGCGCGCGTGGTGATCTCGGCGCAGTGCTCGCGCCAGGTGTCGGCCGCGGTCTTGTCGTAGCCCTGCCGGATGCGGAGGTGCATGTCTGCCTCACGTTCCTCCAGCCTCTCCCGCGCGGAGGCGAGGGCGTGGGCGAGGGTGTCCATCTCCGAGAGCAGGTCTTCGTCAAGCGGGCGCTCCCAGTCCCAGTCGTCTCCCTGCTCGTCTTCGGCAAGGTGCAGCCTCAAGCGGTCGCGGTGGGTCAGGTCTTCGCGGTGGTACCTCTCCACCTCGTCGATCTGCTCTGTGGTCATCGGGTCGGGGGTCATCGTTCACTCTCCAGGATCTCGCTTGGGTTGATGTCGTAAACCTCCCGCAGCACATCCAGCGCCTCGCGGGTGGCTTTGTGCTGGTAGGCAGGGGCGGCGGCACGGAGCAGGACCAGGACCGCAGCACGGGCCTCGAGTTGCTTGCTGGGCTGCTTCGGCCACCGTTCCCGGAACAGGTCGGATAGTTGGGCGCGGTCGGGGTTCATGGTCTCTCCTCTGTGTGTAGGCCATCGGAAACCAGGGAGCCGGAGCACCCTGGCTCGCGGCGGGCTACTCCGCGGCTCGCTCGGTCCACAAAAAGTAAACGGGCCCCGGGATGTCGGGCCACGCCTCGCTCCAGTCCTGCGCCTGCTCCACGATGAGCGGGAGCCACCGCACCCCGTAGGCCCGCCGGATGGCGGCCCGAAGGTGCAGGTCGGCGTGGATGAGCTCACCTTGGCTGGCCTCCTGGTGAGGGTAGCCGTTGACGTGGACTGTCACGCCCGCGCCACGGGGCACGACCTGACAGGGGCCGAGCTGGCCCAGCTCCTCGATGGCGTAGGGCAACAGCTGGGCGGGGGCCTCACGGATGACCTCGACCAGCCGATCCAGGCGCGCAGCCTCGTCCGCTGCCGTGGTCGCCTTGGACTCGGCGGCATCGAGGGCCTTCTGCGCCCGCTCACGGTCCTCCTCGCGCAGCCCTGCGGCTCCCTCTGCCTTCTGGGCCTGCTCCACGGTGGTGCGGGCTCCGGCGACGTCCAGGGGCGTGGGCGGCACGCCTGCGGGCTGGTCGACGATGGGTTTGGGCTCCTGGGGCTCCGGCCCGAGCATGGACAGCCGCTCTCCCCACCCGGAGTAGGCGGAGTCCTGCGCCATGAGATCCTCGAGCTGCTGCGCGGCATCGTCGTGGTCACCCTCGGCGATGACAGAGCGGGCACGGGCCGCCTCGAGGGCCGCGTCCGCTTCGCTGAGCACCGTGTGGCGTTTGTCGACCTGCGCGGCGAGGCGCTGCTGCGCGTCCATCCAGGCATCGTGGGCCGCGGTGGTCGTGGACTCCGCTTCGTCCCATGGCTGCTCACATGTCGGGCACGTCTCTGTGATGGCCGGAGCCTTCGGTTGGGCGGCACGCTCCCGCTCGGCTACCTCGAGCATCTGCCGGGCCTCACGAACCAGTCCCTCACCGCCGTCCACCTCACGCCACACCTCGGCGCGGGCCTTCTCCGTCTTGTCGCTGTGCTTGCGGGCGCCGGTGATGCTGGCCTTCGCCGGCTTGCTGGGCCGATCTCCGAGCTTCTGCCGGCGCTCGCCCCAGTCCACCCAGGCATCGTAGCGGGCCATGTAGGCCTCGAAGGTGTCCCAGGCACCCCTGCTGTCCATCGTGCGCCGTGCGCGGGTCAGGAGGACATCGTCGGGCGCCTCGACAGCCTGGAGCCGCTGGAGAGCCTCCAGGGCCTCACGGTGGCGCCCCTCTGCCGTGCTGGCGTTCTTGTTGGCCAGGCGGCGGGCCGCGGTGGCTCCCTTCTCGTCCAGCGGGTCACCCTCGCGGTAGACGCTCGAGGCCTTGACGATCTTGGCCAGGGCCGCGGAGGTGTCCAGGCATCCGAGCAGGGCATCCCGCAGGGCTCGCCCATCCTTGTCGCTCCCCTCGAGGTCGCGCCAGTGAAGGGGCCAGCACACCAGGCGCAGCGTGTCCGGGTTGCCGTAGCCGGCGCCGACACCCTCGAGAGCCGCCTGCCACTTCTTCTCGCTGCTGACGTCCACGGAGACCTCGTTGACCTCCAGTTCGCGGGAGTGCTTCAGGTTGCCCCGCTTGTCGCGCTCGATGGTGCGCCGGAGGAGCATGGTGCGGGTCGTGGCCTCGATGGTGATGGCCTCGCCCCCGCGGGGCTCGGGGTAGGCCCCCCAGGGCTCCCTGCCGGTGAGCAGGAGCATGAGGCCGCGGGCGGCCCTGGTCTTGCCCTGCATGGACCTGCGGCGGATGTGGGTGGGGCTGGTGACGTCCAGCGTGATCGACTCGTCCAGGCCGAGCCCGGTGATGGTGAGGGAACGGAACATCAGGCGTTTCTCCGGTTGTTGATTTCGATCCAGATCAGCGCCTCGGTCTGCGCGTCAGGCAGTGCGCGGTGGACGGTTCCCTGGTGCTCGACGCCGAAGAACTCGGCCGCCTCGGAAGACCTGGGCCACTTGTACTCACCACTCGCCCACTGCGGGAGTGCGCCCGCCGGCCCCATGATGGACTGTGCAGCGGTCATGATGTCTTCACCCTGGGAGAGCCCAGTGGCCTGCACGCTCCACGGGGATCGCGTCAGGAACCCGAAGTCGAATGACTGGTTGAACGCCTGGAGGTGTCGGGCTCCGTGCCGCTCGGCCATGGCTCCGAGCCAGCACGCAAAGCGGATCGCGATCCGGTCAGCATCCCTGCCTTTCTGTGTGATCAGCTCAGGCGTGAGGTCGGCGAGGCCCAGCGCGAATGCCGCGCGGTGGTCCGTGAGGTGTTCGGGTGGCTGCTGGACGAGTGCGTCGAAGGTGTCCGCTAACTGACCGTCAGAGGTTACGACGACGGCGCCGATCTCCACCACGCCCGGGCTCCACCCGCGCGGCTTGTTCGGCAGGCCCGTGGTCTCGATGTCGATGATGATGCAGGGGTTCATGGCGCCTCCTCTTCGTCTTCGCTGCGCTCCACGGCCTCACGTTGGCGCTCCCTGGCGGGCGCCTCCTCGGGCATGTCGTCCGCTGGGATCTGGTGGGACTCCGGCGCCGGCTGACGGCTACCGATTCGGGCGGGGCGCTGGACCTGGGTGATCTGCGCAGCCTCGGCGCTGACCTCCTCCACCATGGCGCTCTGGAGCCTCGTGCTCGAGCTGGGGATGGTTCCGCGACCGTGGCACCACCGGATGGCAGCGGCCAGGGCCATCTCCTCGTAGTGGGTGCCCCAGGGGCCCCGGTTGCCGGCCCGGGAGGTGGCGCGGATCTTCTCGATCGTGGACTTCGGAATCCAGGGCCTGGACAGGACCACGCCGTCAGCGGCCCGGCGGATGGTCACATAGACGCCGATGATCTCCCCCTGCTGGTCGAAGCTCTGGTGGTGAGCGGCCTCGCCGAAGCTGACCTCGAGTTCATCGGACTCGAAGACGGCCACGGGGAGCAGGACCAGCCCGGCATCCTCGAGGGCGAGGGCGGCGTAGCCCCGGTGGGTGGGGCGCCACTGGAGCTCGGGCGGCTCGCCTCGGCGGGCGGCCTGCGGTACCAGGTAGACGAGGGCGTGGGAGCCACCAGGCATCAGGCCCGTCAGCGCGCTCAGGGCGATGCAGGAGCCGATGGAGGCGTCGGTGCAGGCCTCCAGGGCCGAGGGGTCCCGGGCGGTGCGGTGGGCGGCAGCGAAGGCCAGGGAGACCCTGGCGACGGCCTGGGCTACCTGCTTGGGCGGCAGCGCCTCGGCGAGGGCTGCGCGGGCGATGTGCTCGACCCGCTGTCGGAAGGTGGGGGATCTGGTCATCGGTCGTTCGCTCCTTGGCCCTTCTCGGGCCACGTATCGGCGTGCATGACGCCGGGGGTCTGGTAGATGGTCTGCTCGATGCGCCGGTTTGCCACGGCGACCTCGTGGCCGATGGACTGCAGCGCCAGCCGTTGGTTTTCCAACTCGGAGCGCAGCCGGTAGATGGTCTGGTCCTTGGCCTCGATGATCGAGCGGCCGGCGTCGAGGGCTCGGTGGAGGGCGTCGATTCGGTCGGCGGCGGTCTTGTACCAGCCACCCGTGAGGTCAAACTCGTTACCGCGAAGGTGACGACACAACGCCTGGTCTTCGTGCTCGTGGGCGCTCATGACTGCCTCCGCCGGCACACGAGCCAGCCAGCGGCCACCACGAGGGCGGCCAGGGAAACCTTGCACGCCGCGGCAGCGAGCGCAGGGGGCACAATGAGGGCGAGGGCGATGCCCAGGCCGACGAGGCAGGCCAGGGCGCCCTTGAGGAGGGAGGAGGGGGTCATGAGGTCACCTGTTTGGCCTTGCGGGCCTGGTAGCGATCATCCACAACGAGTACCGACGACAGCGAGCGGGCTGCAGCCGCATCAAAGCGTACTGACCAGGCCCTCGGCCGGTCGGCGTGGCCTCTCTCATGGTCGATCTGGAAGGCAAGCACCGCGCTCGGGCAGCGCCTGACGCACTGTGCGATGTAGGCTCCGTGGGTGCCCGTGATGGTGAAATACCCATCATCCAACTCGGCGGGCATGAAGCTGACGGCCGCCTCACTCTCACGACCTCCCCGCCCAGAGCAGGAAGCGATCAGAGCCTCGACACCCTCGGGGGTGGCCTCGGTCCACGAGCGGCTCATGGCCTCACCCCCACCCGCCTGTAGATGCCCCTGCCGACCCGCTCGACGTCGCCGCAGCGGACGAGAGGCCTGAGGGCGTCGCTCACCTGCTGGGTGGTCAGCTTGCAGCGGGCGGCCAGCTCGGCGAGGACCAGGGCCCGGCCCGCGGACTCGAGCTCTCGGATGATGCGCTCTCCGGGGTGGGGGGAGGGGGTGGGCTGCTCCTTGGCTTCGGCATCGATGCGCTCTGCGTCCCAGACGGCTTGCTGCATCTCGCTGTGTGCCGTCTCCAGGTTCTGCACGACGATCCGGGCATCTCGCAGCCTGTACTCGAGGGAGGCGAGGCGCTCGCGGAGCTTGTCGGTGATGGTGGTCATGCTGTCCTCACTGGTGAAGGGGTGCCCGGGCCGCGCAAGCACGGGGGGGACGGTATGCAGAGCGGTCCCGGGCTCGGGTGTAGGGGCACCCGAAGAAGAAACGGAGCCCCCTACCGCTGGGGTACGAACTGATGTGAGGGGTTGGCGCGGCATGGTGGGGGCTCCTTTCGAATTTGAGTCTATAGACCTCATCGGTCCGTGGCAAGCAAATATTTACAGGTACCTAATATTTTCTTGCATGTACCCGCAACGGCCCATAGTATGGTGCGCAGGAGGTTTCATGACCATCACCATGCCAGAACTCAAGTCCCGTGCCGCGCAACGCTTCAAGGTCTACCGAGACGTCAGCGGGCTGTCCCAGGAGGCGCTCGCCAAGGACTCCGGCGTCAGCGTCAGGACCATCATCAACCTCGAGTCGGGGCAGCGCGTCCCGTCCGTGGAGATCCTCACCAAGCTCAGCGAGCCGCTCAAGGTGCACAACCTCGCGGCGAAGCTGCTGGAGGAGTGATGGTTAGCGCTCATCACAGAGTTAGCGGCCATGCGGTTTCCGCCGTGCGTGTTGCCGTGAAAGAACACAGACTGCTCAGGGGTAAGCGCTGCGAGATCTGCGGGGCAGAAGGTCGGTTCGACACCAAGCCCTCTGGGTGCCGGATGTGGACGCTTTCCGCGCATCACGACGACTATGGCGAGCCACTGTCTGTACGGTGGCTCTGTCTGTCTTGTCATATGAAGCTGCATTACAGGCTGCAGCGAGAAGGAAAGGACCCTCGGTACCTGAGAATCTGCGCCATGCTCGAGGCGGGCGAAGTCATTCCTGAGAGCTACCTGGCGGCGCACCACCACAAAGAGTGGGCAAGCAGGAAGAACGGAAGGGCGGAGGAATGGAGCGCGGATGAACAGCGAATGATGCCAGTAGGGCTCCCTGGTGGTGCCCAATGACCCCCCTCACCCCCGAACAGATCGCGGAGATCCGCGCGAGACTGGCGTCAGGTCACTACCCGCCAGGCGTTGGGCCGACTGACGACCTCACCGCCCTCCTCTCCCACATCGACCACGTCACCCGGGAGCGGGACGAGGCTGAGCGTCTGCGCGAGTTCGACACCGGAACCCGTGAACTGCCAAAGGGCGTGATGCTGGAGCACAACCGCCTCGACGCCGCGTGGCAGAAGATGCTCAAGGAGCGGGACGAGGCCAAGAGTGAGGTCCGCGCCCTGTCCGCGCAGGTCGAGAGGCTGCAAGAACGGGTCGCGCTGACATCCATCGTCGGGAAGCGAGCGATTGATGCGGCCGATGTGAAGATTGCGAGGCTGGAGCGCATCCTTGCCGCCGAGCAGGGGCGCGAGGGGCTGGAGGGGTGGGCCTACAATCCGACCCTTCACGCATGGTCCCGCGATGGTGCGTCCATCATCCGCCTCAGTGACGGCTCCAACAATCCATGGAAACTCACAGAGGGCGAGAGCGTCTGCACCGTGAGCCACTACGCCACAGCATACGCCGCGATGGTCTCCCACAAAGAGTACAACGCCCTCACTGGCCGAATCGCCGAAGCCGCCCTTGCCGAGGGGGCGTCATGATCGTCCTTGGAATAGACCCTGGACCAACCCACTGTGGCGTGGTGCTGTACGACAGCACGGCCAAGCATGTCCTGTGGTCCTTCAAGGACGACAGCGTCAGCAAGGCCCTTGCCACAATCTCTCTCAAGTGCCCGCCACTCGTCGCCATCGAACGAGTCCAGTCCACAGGCCAGGCCGGAGCATCCCTGTTCCGCACCTGTGAGGTCGTAGGGCGGCTCCAGCAGCGCGCCATGGACTCGGGGCTGCCCGTGGTCCTGCTGTACCGTCGAGAGGTCTGCAGCGCGCTCCACGTCCACGGGGCAGGGAAGGACGCACAGGTCAGGCGAGCGATGATCGAGATGCACGGCGGCAGCAAGCAGGTTGCCGTCGGAACCAAGAAGTCGCCCGGGGCCTTGCATGGAGTCGCGTCCCATGCCTGGCAGGCCCTCGGGCTCGCCTTCGTGGCTGCTCAACTTCACAGCCGTTCCTGAGGAGGAACCATGCAGGACCACACCGAAACCACCGAAGCAATCCGCCTCTCCATCCACGACGCCATCGAGGCCGCAGAGAAGGGCCGCGACGGCGCCATGTTCGACCAGAGCTTCGCAGCCTACCAGGCAGCACAGGAGGCCATGAGGGGTGACGAAGCCCTGCCCACCCTGGTCGAGGGCTCCATTGTCGAGGACATGCTGCACGGGCATCAGCTGCTCGTGGATGTGCTCGGGGCCCACGACGACATCGAGAAGGCACGGCTCTACCGCTTCCGTGTGCTCTGGCGCACCACGCGCTGGCGCTCCAGCGGCATGGACGTCGCCGGGTCGTGTGCCCCCGTGAAGGACAGGGAGCGCGACCTGTACGGGCTCCAGGAGCACTACGAAGTGACCCTCAACCTCGCCTGGTGGCTGTCCCTGGACGAGCCTGGGAGGCAGCGCCTGATGCACCACGAGCTCATGCACGCCGCCCGGGACAGCAAGGCCCACCCCGTCGAGGAGTGGCCCTCTACCGTCGCCCGCTTCGGTCTCGGTAACCGCGCTCAGGCTCTGCTCGTGGCAGAGGCGCTGAACCGGCACGACATCCGGGAGAGCCTGGAGGCTCTACTGCGCGACGAGGACCCGCAGATCCCGGGGTGGCTGCCATGAGCGAGATCGACGCCCTCGAGCCAGCCCCATGATCCCCTGGGCCGACATGCTCCCCGACGACCCGCTGAACATCCCCGCCTCACCGCTCGACGGAGGGCCGACACCATCGAGCGGGCTGGAACGGCTCGTGAGGCCCATGAAGCGGCGACCCGTGCGCGGCCCCGGGCTGCCAGCCAGGGAGGGTGTGGGTGCGGCTGAGTGGGGTGAGTTCATGGCGGCTACGTTGGCGGGTGGGCGATGATCGCCGCTCTCTACGTCGCCACGGGCGGGACCTACTTCGGGCTCGAGGGCGTCGATCCCTGGGATGTCCCGAGGGATGCGCGGCTGTACGATGGCCCGTTCCCGGTGGTGGCGCATCCGCCGTGCGCGCGATGGTCCGTGCTCGCCTACTCGGTTCGTGCCCGGTACGGCTACGAGATCGGGGACGACGGAGGGTGCTTCGCCCATGCTCTGGCCACGGTCCGGAAGTTCGGCGGGGTCCTCGAGCACCCTGCGCGCTCCATCGCGTTCGGGCGCTTCCACCTGGGCAGGCCCGCGCCGTGGTGCTGGCAACGGAACATCTGGGGAGACTGGATTACGCAGGTCTCGCAGACCGCCTACGGGCACCGGGCGCAGAAGCGGACTTGGTTGCTGTACCACGGCGACAACGAGCCCCCGCAACTGGACTGGAGCGAGCCCGAGGCCACGCATCAGGTCAGCTACGGCAAGAGTGAGGACGGCACGTACTGGCTCCCTCCGCTGGGCAAGGTCGAGAGCAAAGCCACCCCCATCCCCTTCCGCGACCTCCTCCTATCCCTCGCCCGAGGTGCCCAGTGCCGATCCTGAAAGTCTACTGCGCCGACGCTGAATCCTGGCTCACCCTGCAACGGATCGCGAAAGCCATCGACTGCGAGCCCATGACCGATGACGAGAGCGGGATCCGGTACTGCTGGACGTGCGCCTATGACCGGGTGCTTGCCGGCGTGCACGACTGCGACAACTACCGGGACTGCCCCGGGGTCAAGCTGTGGGCGCAGGTCAACTGCATCACCGAGGAGGGCATGCCGTTGCGCTACCTGCCGATCAAACCGTGTCCCGGATGGCTGCAGGGGCTGGACAGGTGAGCGAAGCCAGGCCCCGTCTTTTCGTGGAGTTAACGGTCGCTCCGACTGCGCGCAGAGCATTTCCGATTACAGAACCTGGACCGCTTCTTTTTCGGCTGAAACACCGATCCGCAATGCTCGCACTTTCGCGCATGGTGTCGCGTATCGTCCCTGCATCGCTTGCATATGTCCCTGCTGCGGCACGGGTTCGTGGTGAAGTGGCGGCCGCAACGACTACAGGTAACCGAAACAGGGCGTGGAAGATTCGCGACGCACTGGTCTGTGTGTGTGGAGACATGCTCGGAGTTGCTGCCGAACAAAGCCAGATTTTCAATTCGATTGTCGGCCTTGTCCCCATTGATGTGGTGGACGATTTCACCAGCATCGAGAAATCGTCCGATGTGGCGCTCCATAACGAGGCGATGCTCTCGAACCTTGTTTCGCACGGCCCGCGGATGCTGCGGTGCCCATACATGGACATACCCCTGATGATCAACGTGTCGGCCGCCATTCCACTTTGGATTTCCGCTTCCTTCGTAACTTCGTCGCATTCTTCCTCCTTTCTATGGAACTGTAACATGGGCGGCGGTATGAGCCATGCATAGACCGAAGATTTTTTGCGAATTGTGCTGTGGTTCTGCCGCCGTCTCCCTGCGGCTCGTGGGCGGCCCATGCGCCAACCCTCCGATCGGATACATGGGTTCCAAGCGTGGATACGCCAGAGCAATCCTCGGCGTGCTGGGGCTCCGGCAGGGCCTCGGGGCGTCGGAGGTGTGGCTGAACGACGCTGGGCCATGGGGTCCGGTGTGGCGCGTGCTCACGACCCCAGGCAAGGCCGAAGAGGTCGCCGCCATCATCCGTGGATGGAAGGACGAGG
>ENA-OREN01002188-OREN01002188.1-marine-metagenome-genome-assembly--contig:-NODE-2188-length-20624-cov-18.178566_pt1 | contig 20624 bp, 20 predicted proteins | sample MGYA00248624_ERZ508555 | MGnify/ENA primary metagenome ERZ508555 (study PRJEB26222, sample SAMN06267773) | marine metagenome | isolation source: Saanich Inlet, British Columbia, Canada | place...
TCAGCAGCGCAAACAGGTGTTGATCGTTATTTAAACGGTTAAGGTATAAGCTATCTTAAGGTTGTTTGAGGTTGTTTTTACTCTAATCCTTGGGATTTAACCTTCCTGTTTACAAAAGAATCGGGCGTTTTACGCTCGATTCTTTTTGTATTTCTGGGATTATTTTATTAATTAAAGAGTCAGATAATAGTTAACAGCATCTCATTCTTAACAATAGCGCCCTAACTAATGCACATTACATAGATTATTAATTATTATAAATCAGTAGGTATAGCAATGAATTTATTAGAACAACTTAGAGAAATGACTGTAGTTGTTGCCGACACTGGCGATCTGAAAGCGATTGAAGAGTGTAAGCCACAAGATGCAACAACGAATCCATCATTAATTACTGCTGCAGCACAAATGCCTGAGTATCAAGGTATTGTGGATGAGACATTGTCAGGTGCACGTGAAACATTAGGCAGTACAGCGGCAGCAACTGAGGTCGTAACACTTGCTTTTGATCGTTTAGCTGTATCATTTGGTCTTAAGATTCTAGATCTTATTCCAGGGCGTGTTTCTACTGAAGTAGATGCTCGTTTATCTTATGATACCGAAGCGACCATTACTAAAGGGCGTGAAATTATTGCTCAGTATGAAACAGCGGGTGTTTCGCGTGATCGTATCTTGATTAAAATTGCATCAACTTGGGAAGGTATACAAGCGGCAGCCGTTTTAGAAGATGAAGGGATTAGTTGTAACTTAACTTTATTGTTTGGGCTTCATCAAGCCATTGCTTGTGCTGATAACAATATTACACTTATCTCACCTTTTGTCGGTCGTATTTTAGATTGGTATAAGAAAGATAGCGGTCGTGATTCTTATCCTGCGGCAGAAGATCCAGGGGTTATTTCAGTAACGGATGTTTATAATTACTATAAAAGATTCGGTTATACAACTGAGGTGATGGGTGCCAGTTTTAGAAACTTAGGTGAAATTACTGAATTAGCAGGTGTTGATTTATTAACAATTTCACCGGGGTTAATTAATGAATTGGCTACAACTGAAGGTGAATTGCCGCAGAAGTTAAATGCAGCTGATGCGCTGAATGCTAATATCGAAAGGATTGCTGTTAATAAAGATGTATTTGATGTGATGCATGCTGAAAATAGAATGGCTTCTGATAAATTATCAGAAGGAATTGCAGGTTTTACTGCAGCTTTAGAAAAATTAGAAACATTATTAGCTGACCGTTTAAGTAATTTAGAAAAACCAGTTGATTCGGTTGAAGGTTAATTAATTTTTGGTATTCAAATAAGAACCTGTGAGGTTTCAACAGGTTCTTATTTTTTTAGGTCCCCTGATGATTTGCTTTAGGGGTAAGAACAATAGATAGGATTTTAAATGTCAAACTCAATATTAGATATCGTCAACCCAGGTGTGGTTACGGGCGATGATGTACAAAAAGTATTCGATTATTGTAAAGCCAATAAAATGGCTTTACCTGCAGTCAATACCATTAGCACCGGCTCAATTAATGCAACATTAGAGGCGGCTGCAAAGGTTAAGTCACCGGTTATTGTTCAATTCTCTTTTGGTGGCGCACAGTTCTTCTCTGGTAAGGGTTTAGATCTTGACGGGCACCAGTTAGCTATTATTGGTGCTATTTCAGGTGCTAAACATGTACACAATGTTGCTGAACATTATGGTGTGCCGGTTATTTTGCATACTGATCACGCAGCTAAAAAATTATTGCCATGGATTGATGGCTTATTAGATGCGGGAGAAGCTAATTTTGAGTTGACGGGTAAGCCATTATTTAGCTCTCATATGCTAGATCTCTCTGAAGAAAGTCTTGAAGAGAATATTGGGACTTGTGCAAGCTATTTAGAACGTATGTCTAAAATGGACATGACACTCGAAATTGAATTAGGGTGTACAGGTGGCGAGGAAGATGGCGTTGATAACAGCGATATGGATTCTTCATTGTTATACACACAACCTGAAGATGTTGCTTATTCTTATGAAGTTTTAAGCAATATCAGTCATCGTTTTACCATTGCTGCTTCATTTGGTAATGTTCACGGTGTTTATAAGCCAGGTAACGTAAAACTAACACCAACAATTCTCGCGAATTCTCAAGCATATGTTTCTGAGAAATTCGGTGTTCCTTCAAATACACTTGATTTTGTTTTTCATGGTGGTTCTGGTTCTTCTCAAGAAGAGATCTCAGAATCTATTGGCTACGGTGTTATTAAAATGAATATCGATACTGATACACAATGGGCTACTTGGGAAGGCATTAAAGATTATTACCAAAAAAATGAAGGTTACTTACAAGGCCAAATTGGTAATCCTGATGGTGACGATAGTCCTAATAAGAAATTCTATGACCCAAGAGCATGGCAACGTGCTGGAGAAGTGGGTATGGCTACACGTTTAGAGCAAGCTTTCTCAGATCTAAACGCAGTTAATTCTTTGTAATTTTTTTACACTGAATTTTAAAAAGGCTGATAGGTTATCAGCCTTTTTTTTTACCTAAAATAAAGCGCGTTCATTAAGTCCAGGTATCTCTTAAGGTGACGGTTCTATTAAAGATCAGTTGATTCGGTTGACTGTCCTTTGAGTCTACACAGAAATACCCGATGCGTTCAAATTGGTACTGTTTATCTGCTGAAGTGTCTGATAAAGAATTTTCAACTTTAGCGCCGCTAATAACCTGAAGAGAATTGGGGTTTAAGGCGCTAGTAAAATCCTCTTCTGATTCAGGGTGTGGGACGTTGAATAAGCGATCATATAAACGAATTTCAGCAGGCAGTGAGTGTTTTTCGCTTACCCAGTGAATAACACCTTTAACCTTACGTCCTTCTGGTTTTTTACCGAGCGTATCAGGGTCATAAGTGCATCTTAATTCAATAATATCGCCCTGATCATTTTTAATGATGTTGTGGCATTTAATAACATAGGCATTGCGAAGGCGCACTTCCCCATTAAGTATGAGTCGTTTAAATTTTGCCGGTGGAATTTCAGCAAAATCTTCTTGTTCTATAAGAATGACTTTATCAAAAGGGAGTGTGCGACTACCCAGTTGGTCATTTTGAGGGTGATTACTGGCCGTTAAGTGTTCACAATGATTGTCAGGAAAGTTTTCTAATACTACACGTAACGGTTTTAGAACGGCCATTCTACGGGTTGCATGGGTATTGAGGTCTTCTCTGATAGAATGTTCTAAAACACCCATTTCGATCCAGGAATCTTTCTTGGTGACGCCAATACGTTCACAGAAGTCTCGGATAGATTTGGGGGTAAAGCCCGCGCGTCGTAATCCAGCAAGTGTAGGCATTCTCGGGTCATCCCAGCCAGAAACATGGCCTTGTTCTACTAACAGGTGCAATTTACGTTTGCTCACAATGGTGTATTCCAATGAAAGTCGCGCAAATTCGATTTGTTGGGGGTGGTGCGGGAATTCTAATTGAGACAGCACCCAATCGTACAAAGGACGGTGGTCTTCAAATTCAAGTGTGCATAATGAGTGGGTAATTTTTTCAATGCCATCAGAAATACAGTGGGTGAAATCGTACATTGGATACAGGCACCAATGATTACCAGTGCGTGGATGATGCGCTCTACGAATACGGTAGAGTGCGGGGTCGCGCATATTTATATTGGGGGAATTCATGTCAATTTTAGCGCGTAAAACATAACTGCCGTCTGCAAATTCACCATTTTTCATTTGTTCAAACAGGGCAATGCTGTCTTCAATAGAGCGGTTACGGTCTGGGCTTTCAGTACCTGGCTCTGTTAATGTCCCCCGGAGTTGTCTAATTTCATCGGCGCTGAGACTGTCTACATAGGCAGAACCTTTTTGAATGAGTTGCACACCAAAGTTGTAGAGTTGTTCAAAATAATTAGAAGCGTAATTGACTTCATGCCATGAAAAACCCAGCCATTTAACATCTTCAGCAATGGCGTTCATAAATTCAACGCTTTCTTTTTCAGGGTTGGTGTCATCAAAGCGTAAATTGCAGTGGCCATTAAATTTAATGGCGGTACCGAAATTTAAACAAATTGATTTGGCATGCCCTATATGAAGGTAACCATTAGGTTCGGGGGGGAAGCGGGTAATAACATGACTATTATTGAGACCTTGATTAATATCATGGGTGATTTTATGATGAATAAAATTCTCGGGGGTGGTAGCTTCATTGCTCGACATTACCAGTAATTTCCTGTGTAAAAAAATAATGAGATGATTTTATCATGTTGCTCAGTTTATTGGATAGTCGCTAATTATTCCGTGAAGTCAGATAGAATAGATAAAGGTTCGAACTATACAATGAAGATTTCTTTACATGCATCAAATAAGACCGATTGTTGAGTTAGGAGATCCAAGGCTTCGGAAAGAAGCCATGGTGGTGGGGCGTGTTTTTGAAAATGCCGTTATTAATATAATTTCTGATATGGAAGTGACGCTAGCTTCAACCGATGGTGTCGGGCTCGCAGCACCGCAGATTGGTGAGTCATATCAGATTATCATCATTGGTTCACGGCCCACTGATCGATATCCTTTGGCACCACAGATGGATTCCATTGTGATGATTAATCCGAGTTTTACGGCAACAAATGAGCACTGTGAAAAAGACTGGGAAGGCTGTTTGAGTATTCCAGGAATAAGAGCGTTAGTGCCGCGATACACGGAAATACAAGTGGACTATCAAGATATAAACGGCTTGCGGTTACACGTCCATCTTAGCGGTTTTATTGCGCGTGTTTTTCAACACGAATTTGATCATCTTATGGGGCATGTTTATCTTGATCGTGTTGAATCGAACTTGGATATTGTTTCTGAAAAGATGTTTCAGGAACTATATGTTTAAGAAAATTTGAGCGGTTTAATTAAAAAGTTTTATATAGCTCTGGACAAGTTTATAAAAAATTGTATAATACTTTTTTTCCTGCAGGGGCCATAGCTCAATTGGGAGAGCGCAACACTGGCAGTGTTGAGGTCGGCGGTTCGATCCCGCCTGGCTCCACCAAATTTGGTTCATTGTAGTAACAGTCTTAGTCCCCATCGTCTAGAGGCCTAGGACACCGCCCTTTCACGGCGGTAACGGGGGTTCGAACCCCCCTGGGGACGCCATTTTTATTAAGGCTATCAAAACGCTGATAGCCTTAATCATTTCTAGTACTTAATCCTATAATGCTTTAACCTTTTTTATATTTTATAATATATCTTCAAAAAGGTAGGGGATTAGTTGTTGTTTTTATAATGATTAATAAACCCATTTCTATTCGGCATTTTTATGTTGGCGAGTGATTTATTGTCGATTGTTTGGTTGTGGTCGATAATTTTATTTAAAAATAATAAATAAGCGGTTACATCATAAATTTCTTGTGTTGACAGACTGCCGGGAGAATCCATGGGCATGGCGCGACGGATAAAATCAAAAAGGGTTGTGGCATAGGGCCAGTAAGTACCAATAGTTTTATCGGGCGGGTTATCGGTTAAACGGTGTAGGGCACCGGCAAGTTCTTCAGCGCTATTACCTGACCCTTCAAATCCGTGGCAACTCAGACAACGAGAAGTGTAAATTTTTTTTCCTGCAGTGACGCCGCCTTGTCCGACAGGTAAGCCCTGGCCATTCTGAAAGACAGTGAAGTTACGCTGTTGTATAGTTGCCTCTGAGAGGGGGTTTCCTAACATGGGACTGAGAGCATCGCCAGCGTGCGATGGATTCATCCAACTTAAAAAAACAATTAAGCCATATTTAATTATAGACATGGCTGATTTGGCCTTGTGCTGAAAGGGCCCAGTTAACAATGGCATTGTAATGGAAATAACCATGTCGGCCACGTTGGGCGATTAGTTCAGTTCGTGTCGGCTGAACGTATCCTGTTTCATCTGTTGCACGACTACTTAACACAATGGCTTGACCATGCCATTCTAAAGGTATTCTAAAGCGAGTAAAACACATGGATAATATAGGGTCTTGCAGCTCAGCATCTAACCAGGTCTGACCCTGATCGGCTGACACTTCAACGCGAGTAATTTTGCCACGACCTGACCATGCTAAACCTGATATCTGATAGAGCCCAAAACGATTTAATTGATGACCAAAGCTTGGGTTGGTAATAATAGATTTTGCGGACATAAAAAATGAAAATTGTTGTGCTTTTCCACTTGGTAATAACTCCGTATATTTTGCGGTTTCATTGCGAGACATGCTGGGTTGGCTGGCAATATGAAGACGTTGTAACCATTTGACATTAACCACACCCTCCCAACCTGGAACGATTAACCGTAATGGGTAGCCATTTTCAGGGCGAATTCTTTCGCCATTTTGGTACAAGGCAACAAAACAATCATTGATTGCTTTTTCAATGGGTAAACTAACGTTCATTAGGCTGGCATCTCCTCCTTCAGCAATAAGCCATTTTGCTTGAGGTTGTAATTGCGCTTCATTTAATAATAGTTTTAAGGGTATGCCGGTCCATTCACTGCATGAAACCATGCCATGAAAATTACCCACCGGGGTTTGGATAGGGTTTTTATGCCACCCCGCATTGCTATTGCCGCCGCATTCGATAAAACAAATTCTTGATATTTTAGGGTATTGCAATAGGTTTTCAATTGAAAATTCAAGAGGGTGAGTGACTAAGCCATGGATCGTCAAGCGATGCGCTGCAGGGTCTATTTGGGGGACGCCGTTATGGTGGCGTTCAAAGTGAAGTCCTGAAGGTGTTATGATACCTTCAAGGTCCTGTAAAGGGGTCCATGAGACGCCATTTCCGGGGGTATGGCTGTTAGCCATTGTCCACCGAATGGTTTTTTTCTCAAAAGGGGATGGTTGACCGTAATTAGAAAAGCCTAGTCCGGGTTCAGACATCCATTGTGTGCGTTCGAGTTCAAGGGGTGTCTGTGCAGTTAAATAGGCGGGTATGCTTGCAGCGACAGAGAAGACCAGACTTTTCTTAAGAAAATAACGTCGGTCTAAAAGACCCCCTGCAATTTGTTTAAATTTCATAACAGTTGTGAAATAGTATTATGTACTTGCAGTTTCTCATATTGACCATAGATTAGAGGTATGAATTAATGATAATACAGGTGTTTAATGATGGTTTAGGATAATTTAGCTTTAGTTGAATTACCTTTTCAATACGTGGTCACTTAATTAGCATAACAATTTAATTTTAGGATTTTATTTGATGAGATTTTTAATCCAATATGTAGTGAATAACCGGCATCAGGCTATTCTAGTTATGACGGTATTCGGTGCTGTTTCTATTTTCTTTGTACCTTTTGGTGTGATTAGTGCTGCTGTGGGTGCGTTAGTAACACTCAGAAAGAACCCACAGGAAGGGTTGTTGGTTTTTGTTTTTTCAGCAATCATTATTATGATTGTGCAATCCTTTATTATTCCACGGCCGGGAATGGAAGTACCGATTGCTCTGTTTTTGTATATACCGGTTTGGTTGAGTGCTCGGGCATTGTATCGTTTAGCTTCACAGGGTGATTCATTAGTCGTGATTACGACGTGCTGTGTCTTGTTAGCCATGAGTATTCAACTTTTTACCGGCGATGCAGTTTCATGGTGGGGACAATGGCTGGAATTAGCGACACATAGTATTCAAGGTGCAACTATTGAGGGTTTTGAAGAGGATGGGAGTCTTTACATAATAAATGGCTTAGTGGCGGTTATGTTAGGGTTGACGTCTATGATGGCGCTGTTACTCGCACGTTATTTACAATCTTACCAATACAACCCGGGAGGGTTTCAGAGCGAGTTTTATAACTTATCCATCCCTCGGTCGGTCTTTATGGCTGCGATAGTTATATTGTCGATTGGATATATGATCAGTGAGTTATTGATTTATGACCTGTTAGTAATTTTGACCATGATGTATGCTTTTCAGGGATTAGCCATTTTTCACTTTAATATTGCTAAGAAGGGCTATAGTCATGGCTTTTTAGTTCCTGTCTACTTATTACTTATGATTTATCCGCAGCATATGTTTACAGGACTCGCTATGTTAGGGGTATTTGATATTATTATGAATTTCCGCCAAGTTTCTAAAGTCCCGCCAAGAAGGTAATAAAAAGATGATTCCGGTTAGAAATACCATCCCATTAACGACGCGTCCTTATATAACCTGGGCTCTTATATTCATTAATACAGCAATATTTAGTACTTTGTTTATTCTTCCTGTTGAAGTTAATAATTATGTGCTCTACATCTATGGCATGGTTGCGGCACGTTACAGTTTTCCTGAGTGGGCCATCAAAACAGGCTTTCCAGACGACAGTTATTTCTCTTTTTTTTCCAGTATGTTTTTACACGGAGATATCTTGCACTTGTTGATTAATTTAGTGTTTTTATGGATTTTCGCCGGTAACATTGAAGAGCGGATGGGGCGAATGCGGTTTTCTCTGTTTTATGTGTTATGTGGGTTGTTTGCAGCTTTTCTACAATATTATTTTAATTCATCTGCAACTTTGCCCATGGTGGGTGCTTCGGGTGCAATCGCTGGGGTATTAGGCGCCTTCTTTTTGTTGTATCCCTATGCACGGATTAAATTATGGCTGCCTTTGTTCTTTTTACCGATTTTCTTTGAGGTGCCGGCTGTGGGTTTCTTAGGGCTTTGGGTCATGTATCAAATTCATGAAGCTACTATTGGTTTGGTGACTCAGGAGGCAACCTATTCAACAGTGGCTTGGTGGACCCATTTGGGGGGCTTTATTGCCGGTCTAGTGATTCATCCTTTTTTCCTAAAACAAGAAGAACCACCAATATTAACCGAGGAATAAAAAGTCAGCCAGTTCAACGTCGCTGTAGTATAATTAATGAAATGAAACATTTTGTTTTGTGTCGATTGTTAATTGATTTAAGAAAATTTCTTTTTGGGATTCATTGTTATGAAGAATATTAATGTTGCTCTAGTTAGACTACTGCAATTTGTAATTTTTGTTGTTTTTACTTTTGTAGTGTTAGTTTATTTTAGTGCACTGCTTATTTTACCGCTTGATTTTGCGGTTCTATTCATGAAGTTATTGGGCGTTCTCGGTATCAATGAGATGATCAGTGCCGCAATGGGTGTTGCTTTAGCGGGCTTATTAGGTTGGTTAGTTTACAAAACACCCGGTCTTGGAGTGCTCTTGATTAGCATCGGTATGGACATGGTCACTGCCGGTAAAGAACGCGTTAAAGATTTTGATAAAATAGTCGAAACTGTTAAATCAGCTTAGTTTTTAAAGTATTTCTTTAAGAACAATCCAGTATGGGATTGTTCTACCCGGCTTACATCATGGGGTGTGCCTTCAGCAATAATAAGGCCACCACCATCGCCGCCTTCAGGACCTAAGTCGATAATCCAATCGGCAGTTTTTATCACATCAAGATTATGTTCAATGACAATGATGGTATTGCCATGGTCTCTTAAGGTATGTAAAACATTCAGTAGTTGTTTGATATCATGAAAATGGAGCCCGGTCGTCGGCTCATCCAGAATATAAAGGGTTTGTCCGGTATCTCGTTTAGAAAGTTCTTTAGCTAATTTGATCCGTTGAGCCTCACCGCCACTTAAGGTTACCGCTTTTTGTCCTAGAGTCAGATAGCTTAAACCGACTTCAATGAGAGTTTGTAATTTTCTGTTGATGACGGGGATTGCGCGAAAAAAATCTAATGCATCTTCGACAGTCATATTAAGCACTTCGCTAATCGTTTTACCTTTATAGCGAACCTCTAGTGTTTCTCGATTGTATCTTTTTCCTTGGCAAATATCGCAGTGCACATAAACATCGGGTAAGAAATGCATTTCAACTTTGATAACGCCATCGCCTTTACAAGCCTCACAACGGCCACCTTTAACATTAAAGCTAAATCGACCGGGTGAATAACCACGGGAGCGGGCTTCTGGGGTTGCTGCAAACAATTCACGGATTGGGGTGAATAAACCGGTATAAGTGGCAGGATTTGAGCGCGGTGTACGGCCAATGGGGCTTTGGTTAACATCAACGACCTTATCAATTAATTTCAGGCCAAGAACTTGATCACAGGGCGCTGGAAGAGCGCTGGCATTATTGAGCGTGCGTGCAACATGCCGGTAGAGAGTGTCATTAATCAAGGTGGATTTTCCCGATCCAGAAACACCGGTAATACAGGTGAATAAACCGAGTGGGAAAGAAATGGTGATATTTTTTAAATTATTACCGTGAGCGTTTTCAATGGTAATTTGTTGGTCTGGTGTTGGCCAATGAAGCTTTTTAGGGATGACTATTTTTTGTTTGCCCGATAAATACATTCCAGTCAGTGATGCGGGGTTTTTCATAATGGCTTTAGGCGTGCCTTGTGCCACAATTTCGCCGCCATGGATACCCGCTGCAGGGCCAATATCAATAATGTGTTGGGCCGCTCTAATGGCATCTTCATCATGCTCAACGACAATCACGGTGTTACCCATATCACGCAGATGAATCAAGGTGTTGAGTAACCGTTGATTGTCACGTTGGTGGAGTCCTATTGAGGGTTCGTCAAGAACATACATGACACCCACTAAGCCGGCGCCAATTTGGCTGGCTAAGCGTATCCGTTGAGCTTCTCCTCCCGATAACGTATCGGCACTGCGGTTTAAGGACAGATAATTTAAACCGACGTTAACCAGAAATTGCAATCGCTCTTGTATTTCGTGAACAATTTTTTCCGCCACCTTACCTTTTTTGCCGGAAAGGTTAAGGGTTTGGAAGAACGTTAATAGCTTCTGAATGGGGAGGGCTGTTAAATCGGGTAAAGGATGATTATCTATAAAGACATGCCTAGCCGCTTCGTTAAGGCGAGAACCCTCGCAACTTGGACAAGGCTTATTGGTTAAGTATTTAGCAAGGTCGTCGCGAACGGTGGAGGAATCCGTTTCCAGATAACGCCGTTCCATATTGGCAATGACGCCTTCAAATGAATGGCGTTTGCGTTTAATCGTTCCCCGGGCGGTAATAAAGTGAAAGTCTATTGCTTCACGGCCGCTACCAAATAAGAGTATGTCTTGATGTTCTTTACTGAGCGTATTAAAAGGAACATCGGTATCAAATTGATAATGTTCTGCCAGTGAGGAAATTAACTGGAAATAATAACCATTGCGCCGGTCCCAGCCTCTTATTGCACCGCCGGCCAAAGTCAATTCTGGGCTGTGAATAACAAGACCAGGATCAAAGTATTGTTTAACTCCCAAGCCATCACAGTGAGAGCAAGCTCCTTTGGGATTATTAAAGGAAAAAATTCGTGGTTCTAATTCAGCAAGACTATAGCCACAGACTCGACAGGCGTAGTGTTCAGAAAATAACAGTTCAGTGGTCGGGTCGTCCATGGCGGCGGCAATAGCTGTTCCATCGGCAATACGCAAGGCTGTTTCAAATGATTCTGCCAATCGCAGGGCGATATCCTCTCTGATTTTAAATCGGTCAACAATAACTTCAATGGTATGTTTTTTATTACTATCGAGTACAGGGAGTTCGTCTAAATCATGAATTTCGTTATTGATACGGGCTCGAATAAACCCTTGTGACTTGAGGTCATTAAATAATTGTATATGTTCGCCTTTGCGTTCATTGACAACGGGAGCTAATAACATCCACCGTTGCCCGTCTTTATGGCTCAGTACTTTGTCGACCATTTGGCTGATGGTTTGTGCCTCCAGTGAGGTGCCATGCTCCGGACATTGGGGCGTTCCCGCACGGGCATACAGTAACCGCAAATAATCATAAATTTCGGTAATGGTTCCTACTGTTGAGCGTGGGTTATGCGAGGTGGATTTTTGTTCAATTGAAATAGCCGGTGACAGTCCCTCAATATGGTCAACATCGGGTTTTTCCATTAACGAAAGAAACTGACGCGCATAAGCAGACAACGACTCGACATAACGCCGCTGACCTTCCGCATAGAGTGTATCGAAGGCTAATGAAGACTTTCCTGACCCTGAAATGCCGGTGATCACGATTAAAGAATCTCGTGGCAAGTCTAAATCAATGTTTTTAAGATTATGTGTTCTCGCACCACGAATACGAATTGTATCCATTCTATAATTCCGACAAGTAAGATAACCTGATAATATACGTGTTTTTGTATTATCTAGGCAAAGGGGATTTTGGTTTTGGCAGGAATTCAGGATATTAGTAGTCCACTAACACCGTTTGAGCGACGTGCCAGTATTTCGTTAGCATCTATTTATGCGTTACGAATGTTTGGCTTGTTTATGATTTTACCGGTATTAGCCTTGTTTTCAGATTCCTTTGAGGGCTCTACGCCGCTATTAATCGGACTGGCTATGAGTATTTATGGGTTAACACAAGCATTGTTCCAGATTCCTTTTGGTTTATTGTCAGACCGGTTCGGACGTAAAAAGATGATCATCATAGGCTTAGTGCTGTTTATTGCCGGCAGTGTTGTCGCTGCACTATCAACGACTATTTACGGTGTGCTCTTAGGGCGGGCTCTACAGGGCTGTGGTGCTATTGCCGCGGTTGTTATGGCGTTAGCCGCTGATTTAACTCAAGAGGTTCACCGAACGAAAACAATGGCAATGATCGGTGCGAGTATTGGTTTGTCTTTTGCCGTTGCAATGGTCGCAGGACCCATTCTTGCTGATTTTGCGGGGATACAATCAATTTTTTGGGTCACGGCTATTTTGGCGGTTATAGCCTTGTTGCTGGTGTTATATGTGGTTCCTAATCCGTTGGAATCAAAAGTTCATCCTGATGCCGAGTCTGTCCCCAGCCAGTTTAAAGACGTCTTGTTAAACTGTGATTTATTACGCCTTGATTTTGGTATTTTTATTTTACATCTCGTCCTGATGGCGAGTTTTATTATTATTCCTTTACAACTTCGAGCAACCGGTCTGGCGCAAAGTCTGCACTGGCAGGTTTATTTGCCGGTCTTGCTGGGGTCCATGGCTATTGTGATACCGTTTGTTATTCTTGCTGAGAAAAAGCATAAAATAAAACCGGTATTTTTAGGGGCGATTATTGCTTTGTTTGTAGCTTTTATTGGCTTTGTTTTTTTTTATGAGAACCTAACGGGCATCATTGTTTTTTTAGGGTTGTTCTTTTGTGGCTTTAATTTACTGGAAGCAACACTGCCTTCGTTGATATCCAAAACGGCCCCGGGCGATATGAAAGGTACGGCGATGGGTGTTTATTCAACATCGCAGTTTTTAGGGGCTTTTTTAGGGGGTACCTTAGGGGGTTGGTGTTTTGGTCAATGGGGCGTTGTATCGGTTTTTATAGTTTGTCTTGTAGCAACGGCACTTTGGTTGGTGGTGGCGATAAAAATGCGCACGCCTCGCTATTTGGCTAATTTAATCGTTTCATTAGAAGGTGTCCCGTCATTAGAACAAACTGAGCTAACAGAAGGCTTGGTAACCGTGACAGGCGTTGCGGAGGCTCGTGTCTATTGCCAAGATAAGGTGGCTTATTTGAAAGTTAACAATGCCACGCTGGATCGTAATGCACTACAAGATTTTTTAAACAGCAATCAGTCGGTATGATTTGTTATCATGCTGATTAAGTAGAATGATAAATAATGAACCTTAACTTTTGGAGAAAACCATGCTGAATAAAGTTACTTTAATTGGTAATTTAGGACAAGATCCTGATGTTCGTACGAGTCCTAATGGCACAAAAATAGTAAGAATAAGTTTGGCAACTACGCGGCGTTGGACTGATCGTCAAACCCAAGAACGTAAAGACCATACTGAATGGCATCGGGTGGTTTTCTTTAATCGTACAGCGGAAGTTGTTGAACAATATTTAAGAAAGGGTAGTCAGGTTTATATTGAAGGCCGCATACAAACACAGAAGTACCAAGGTAAAGACGGCCAAGACCGGTATTCAACGGATATTATTGCCGAACAAATGCAAATGTTAGGCGGTCGCAGTGGCGGCACCTCAAATTATTCTGACGGTTCTCAAACTGCGGCGCCTGCTGCGCCTGCAACACCGCAAGCGCCAAGTCCAATGACGCCAGGGCCTGATGATTTTGATGACGATATTCCGTTTTAAACCGTTTTTATTGCGATAGTAATTTTAATAAGCAGTGGCGCTCACAACAACGCAACGCACAATCCTTGTCGCCCTTTCCGACGGTCAGTTTCACTCGGGTTCTGAGTTGTCGGAAACCTTAGGGATTAGCCGTTCGGCTATTTGTAAACAGATCAATATTTTAGATGATTTAGGGCTTAAGTACTTCGCTGTTTCGGGGAAGGGATATCGTCTTGTTCAGCCGATTGAGTTGCTGGATGAAAGAGTAATCAGAGCGCATTTAAGGGCCGGTGTTGTCAGCCAAATTTCTGTTCTTAATTGTTTAGATATTGTTGATTCTACCAATAATTATTTATTAACCCATGGACAGATGCAATCGGCATATAGCCAGATATGTGTCGCTGAATTTCAAAGTGCTGGTCGTGGTCGTCGGGGTAAGCAATGGGTCTCACCTTTTGGCCAAAACGTTTATTTGTCGTTATCATGGCAATATTTTTGTGGCGTTTCGGCACTGGCAGGATTAAGTCTGGGTGTAGGTGTTTGTCTGGTTCGTGTGATTAGAGCGCTTACCGGTATTGAAGTTGGTCTGAAATGGCCGAATGATATTTTTTGGCAAGGTAAAAAACTGGGTGGAATTCTTGTTGAATTATCAGGCGATATGGAAGGGCCTTGTTCGGTGGTTGTTGGATTGGGTTTAAATAGAGTGTTATCAGACGATGAGGGAACGGCTATTGACCAAGAGTGGGTCGACTTACACCGTATTTTAGGGCATAAAAATGTGCCCAGAAATAAACTCATTGCCGAACTTATTAATGAACTTCTTCCGTTTATGGCTGCCTTTGAGCAAGAGGGTATAGGGGCTGTAATTAATGAGTGGCGTCGTTATGATTGTCTCGTAGGGCAAACAGCTAAGTTACAGTTAGGGAATAATATTATTAGCGGTACGATTTCGGGTATTAATGACAGTGGTCATCTTTTACTGACCCTAGTTAATGGTGAAACACAGGCTTATAACTCCGGTGAAGTCAGTGTCGATATCGCATGAATACATTACTGATTGATGTTGGTAATAGTCAACTTAAATGGCTAATGGGTCAACAGTTAGGGAAAACGCCATTACAACGCCTTAACCGATCAGAGAATTGCTTAGCTGAACTAACGCTGTTGTGGCGTCAGTTAGAGCCGGTTGAGGTGGTTGTTATTGCAAATGTCACCGACACCCAAATGACAAAAGAAATTATTAGCGTCTGTGAGAGCCTTTGGCCGCAGGTGCGCTGTTTAAGCGCGGTTACCGAAAAAGCCAGCCACGGTGTAACTAACAGTTACCTGCAACCTGAAAGGCTCGGAGTGGATCGTTGGTTAGTCCTTATTGCCAGTTGGGTCCAGTATTCAAAACCGGTCATAGTAGTGGATTGTGGTACGGCTATAACCGTAGATGCGCTGAATCAACAAGGACAACACTTAGGGGGTTTGATTATTCCGGGCCTAACTTTAATGCAGCACAGTCTTGCGCAAAATACCTTTGCGTTATCAAAGAGTAATGTATCTTTTAAGCCGGCCTTGGCTAATGCCACCGAACCGGCCATAGCTAACGGTTCGGTGTTGGCGGCGGCGGGATTAGTAGAAAAGGTCGTTAACGATCTGGAGCAGACAGAAGCAGAATCATTTCAACTGGTTTTAACCGGTGGCGATGCATCGCAGCTAAAACAAGCGATTAATCGGCCTTGTATTCTGGACCCAGAATTGATCTTTAAAGGCCTACAGCGCTATTTAGAGACACACGGGTAAGGTGGGTCGAAGTAAGTACTATAGCCACGAAATAAAATCTGATTCATGACCTTCAATAAAGATATCTTCAGCATTTATTTGTTTGTTTTTAACAGACACCAACAGTTGCCAAGTAGATTCAGTTTGTAAGGCGTTAACCACCTCGCCAATACTTTGGTTACTGTCAGAATCTAAACTAAATAATTTTAACCCGGGGGTTATAGCGGCATTGCTAGTTAGGGTGACATGATGCATGGAGGCTTTAGTTTTGCCCTTATAATGAGTGCGGGCAATAATTTCTTGTCCGGTATAACAGCCTTTTTTAAAACTGATTGCCCCTAATGTATCTAGGTTAATAGATTGCGGTATCCAGCTTTCACTGGTTGCGGAGGTCATACTAGGTAATCCTGCGAGGGTATCTAAAAATTCCCAGGCAAGGGCTGGGCAAAAGTCACGGTCTGTGGTGCCCATTTGTTCAAATAATGCCTGTGCACTGTCAAGTGAACCGATAAAAATAAACCGCGGTGCTGCAGTGCTGGGTAGTTTAACGATCGCGGCATTGTCGTTAAAGCTCATTGTTTGGTAATCGTTAGCCGGTAGATAGGGTGTGACTCTATTATCCGCAAAGCCAAATAAGCCGATTTTTTCTGGGCTGATTTGGATTTTTACATCGGCACGTAGCACATACATTTTAAGACGTTTGCTGATGCTTTCAGCTAAATCAGCCGGTAAAATTAATTGAAATTCATCACGCTGTTTGAGTAATAAAAAAGTACTGATGACACGGCCTTTAACTGAACAAAAAGACCCCAGTAAAGATAATTTTTCAGAGGCATCGGAAACGTTACAGGTACTTTGCCCTTGTAATAATGTACTCGCATCTTGGCCTGATAGCGTTAGCACAGCAAGGTGATCGAGGCAATACACGGCAGGGGTTATGCTAGAAATTGCTGAGTCTGAGCGATTAAAGCCTAAAGCAGAAAGAAAAGGGGTTGAATGGTCGTGCATTTTTTATTACCTACGCTTTAAAGAGGGGACTATTAAACCTATATTGTATAGTGAACTCTCCAATTGTAGTGAGGATTAGTGAGCCATGTCAGACAATACAAAGCAATCGCCAAAAACCAAGCAACCCCAAAGCGCAAAGCAACAACCGGTAACCCGAGAGGAAGAAAGGGATAACAGTGAAAGTAAAAAGACAACTGACCCTACTCGCTTTGGCGATTGGGAAAAAAACGGTCGCTGTATAGATTTTTAATGTCAGTACATCAGTCAGACCATTATTCATTTCTGGTTAAATTTTACCCGTCACGGGGGGTGTTCTACGTGGGTATTGTGGTCCATGTTTTAGCACTTGTCGCCTGTTTTTTTACCGGGGTAGCGTTGATAGTTAAGAGTTTGATTTTTATGATGGTCTTGGTGAGTTTGTCTCGCCAATTTTACATTTTTAAACCACAGCAATGGGCACAATTAAAATATAGCGGTGTGCAAGGCTGGAGCTATGGGCAGGGGGAGCAGGAATTAACGCCAATAACCATTTTGCCTTCAACGGTGATAACCACTCGATTGGTAATTATTCATGCGTTAAATGAAAATCAGCAGTGGCAAGCCATTGTTATTGGCTATGATTCGTTAGCGGATGATTCTTTCAGACAATTACGGGTTAATTTGAAAGTATTGAATTAAGGTAACAAGACTATTTAATTTTTTACGGGACATAATTTCGCTTATAATAGCGGGCAATTATTGTTAGTCTCACTAGCGGCCGTCTGTAGTCAATTTCTAGCTGCGATTTCTAATTCATTTTTTATTTAAGCATCTCATTGTTAAGAGGATTTTATGGCGCTCTATTGCGGAATTGTCGGTTTGCCAAATGTAGGTAAATCAACGTTGTTTAATGCCCTAACCGAAGCAGTTATTGCTGCTGAGAACTACCCCTTTTGTACTATCGACCCCAATGTGGGTGTGGTAACGGTTCCAGATGTACGCTTAGATAAATTGTCTGAAATTGTGAAGCCACAAAAGGTTATTCCTACGACCATTGAATTTGTAGATATCGCTGGTTTAGTTGAAGGGGCTTCAAAAGGTGAGGGGCTAGGCAATAAGTTCTTAGGTAATATTAGAGAAACCGATGCAATTGCGCATGTGGTACGTTGTTTTGAAGATGACAATGTCGTTCATGTGGCCGGTAAAATAGACCCAATATCCGATATTGAAGTGATCAATACCGAATTAGCCTTAGCCGATATGGCCAGTATTGAGAAAGCCATTGTCCGTGCTGCGAAAGCATCAAAGTCTGGCAACAAAGAAGAAAAAGCTAAAAAAGAATTCCTAGAACTGGTTTTTGCACATTTAGACAATGGTGAAAGCGTTCGCACTATGAATTTAACTGACGATCAAAAGTTAATGCTCCGCGATTTTCAGTTACTCACCGTTAAACCGACGATGTATATTGCCAATGTGCAAGAAGATGGTTTTGAAAATAACCCTCTGTTAGATAAGGTTCGTGCCTTGGCTGAAGAGGAAAATGCGATTGTGGTTCCGGTTTGTGCGGCGCTGGAAGCTGAAATTGCGCAATTGGATGCGGATGAGAAACAAGAATTTATGGATGATTTAGGGTTAGAGGAACCTGGTTTAAACCGAGTAGTTAAAGCAGGCTACAAGTTATTAAATCTATACACCTATTTCACTGCTGGCGTTCAAGAAGTGCGTGCTTGGACTATTCCCGTTGGGGCGTTAGCACCACAGGCTGCGGGGGTTATCCATACCGATTTTGAAAAAGGGTTTATTCGCGCAGAAGTCGTCTCTTATCAAGATTTTATCGAACAACAGGGTGAGCAAGGCGCTAAAGATGTGGGTAAATGGCGTTTAGAAGGCAAAGACTATGTTGTTGCCGATGGTGATGTGGTGCATTTTAGGTTCAATGTTTGACAATAACCCACAGGCAAATTATAATTTGCGGCTCAGTAAATCTAATTAATGGCGATGTAGCTCAGTCCGGTTAGAGCGCAGGATTCATAACCCTGAGGTCGGTGGTTCGATCCCACCTATCGCCACCATAAGTACTTGATTAATAAAGGATTATTAATCAACATCATCGGTAACTCAACTATTGTTCTGTCCTCGGTTACCATTTCGGTTACCTGGTCAGTTTATTCAATTTTAATAGTTGGTGAACACCATGGCAATTACCATTGCAAAGATCAAAACTAGTTCCGGTTTCAAGTACAAAGCGCACGTTAAGAAGAACGGTAAAAACCTCAAGATAAAAACATTCACACGTCGAACCGATGCCAAGGCCTGGGCCAAGCGTATTGATGCCGATGTCGAGTTGATGGAATCGTTAGGCCTTAAAGGGTCCGGGTTGACATTAAGCCAATTAGTCGATGAATATGTTGTTAAATGGACCGGTAAAGACCCTAATCAGCTCTCAAAGGCGAACTGGTGGGTTAATCGCATCGGTCATTATAAATTAGTCGATATTACGACCTCACTGGTCAGAGAGCAGCTCAATGCGTTAGCTGAAGAGCCGTGTGTCCGCGGTGATGGCTTAGGTAAGACGCAGGTTTTAGATCGCAATCCTTCTCCTGCAACACTTAATCGTTATCGGTCTACCTTATCGTCAATGTTCAAATACGCGGTCGGTGAAGGTTATATGGCCAGCAATCCGGTCACTAAGATCCCGGCTAAAACCCTTAATAATAAGATTGTGCGCTATTTATCCGATACTGAGCGCCAGGACTTGTTAGCTGCATGTCGTCAGTCTTCATGGAAACCGTTATATCGTTTGGTGCTTTTGGCGATGACCACGGGCATGCGAAAGGCTGAGTTAATGAACCTGCGCTGGAGTGACATTGATTTTACAAGGGCAGTTGCTATGTTGGCGACCACTAAGAACGGTGAGCCGCGCCATTGCCCCATTGTGCCGATCGCCTTAGACGAGTTAAAGGCCGTTCGAAAAGTCGGTGATAGTTTGGTTTTTCCTTCTATGATGATTCCGACTAAACCTTTTGAGTTTAGAAAGCATTGGTTTAAGGCCCTCGATAAAGCGGGTATTGAAGATTTCAGGTTCCATGACTTGCGCCATACGGCGGCTTCTTATATGGTGATGAACGGGATGTCGCTGTATGAAACGGCAACCGTATTAGGGCATAAAGATACCCAAACAACAGCACGGTATGCTCACTTATCAACAGAACATATTGCCAGTGCGACTGAGAAGGTGATGAACAGTGTATTTAACACTAGCTGAAGCTAAAGAAAAGTTAATGGTTAATGAGGACCAGCTTGTAGAATTCATAAAGTCAGGGATGCTGCAGCCTTATTTTTGCACTAAAAGTAATGGCTACTGTGAAGATGAAAACGCAACTGGAAAGGCCGCCATTATACTTGGTTCCCCTTACTTTGAAGAGGATATTCTACAAGTATGTACTCGTGAAGAGGCGCATATGGATTGGCGATTCTTGGCGTCAGATTGCGATCGAGCAATAATAAGACTCAAAGATAAACCTGACAAGAAAATAAATGATAGGCGGGCTATTCTTATCTTAGAAGCCATACATGATTTAGGTTATGTTAAGGAGGCGGTCGAGCATAAGGGTAAAGTCTGTGCTTGGTGTATAGCAAATGACTCAGACTTGATACAAAATGAGTCTCAGTTTCGTGCGGGTTGGCTCCATGGGACTAAAGAAGGGCTTTGGGCTATTAAACCGGACAAGAATAAAAGTAAAAAAGTATAAAATAATGCTACTAAAAACCTTATTACCTATCAAAATAACCCTCTGTTAATAACCTGGGTTTAAGCTCGTGGTCAACGCGTTTGTCCATAGCTTAAGCCCGGTTATTAATAGAT
>ENA-OREN01002191-OREN01002191.1-marine-metagenome-genome-assembly--contig:-NODE-2191-length-20598-cov-5.167146_pt1 | contig 20598 bp, 20 predicted proteins | sample MGYA00248624_ERZ508555 | MGnify/ENA primary metagenome ERZ508555 (study PRJEB26222, sample SAMN06267773) | marine metagenome | isolation source: Saanich Inlet, British Columbia, Canada | place...
GCTGTCTCACCGTTGTATAGACCCTGAGACCCTTGGTATAAGTTTCTTCTTTATAGCGCTCATAAATCTCCTGCCGCACCATTTCAGCGACATAATTAGCACGTAAAGGGAATTCTCGTGATTGATGTTTCTTATAAACTACTTGTAATTCCTGTTTTTTTGCTTCCTTAAATTCTAAATCAGAAATAAAATCTAGCTCTGCCATACGCCTCAATACATACAGCTGGCGTGATTTGGCTCGCGCTGGATTTACCACTGGATTGTAACGAGAAGGAGCTTTAGGCAACCCAGCCAGCATAGCGGACTCAGCAACACTAATATAATTAAGTTTTTTTCCAAAATAAACTCGAGCTGCAGAAGCAAAACCATAGGATCGCTGACCCAGATAAATCTGATTCATATACAGCTCAAGAATTTTATCTTTACTCAAGCTTTGCTCTATCTTAAATGCGAGTAAAGCTTCGCTAAATTTTCTTGTTAGTGTTTTCTTTCTAGTTAAAAAGAAATTCCTTGCTACTTGCATTGTTATAGTGCTCGCGCCTTGTCGTACTACCCCAGTAGTAAGATTAGAATACGCAGCGCGCAGCACGCCTAAATAATCCACTCCACCATGCTGATAAAAACGTTCATCCTCAGCCGCAATAATCGCATGCTTGAGATTTTCTGGTACCGCTTCAATTTTTACTAAATCTCGATGCTCCTCCCCAAACTCACCTATTAGCAAGCCTTCTGCGCTATAGATCCTTAAAGGAATCTTTGGTCTGTAATCAATCAGAATATCAAGTGATGGGAGTGTTGGCAGCGTAACAAGTGCAGCAAAAATAACCAAAAGCCCCCCCAGCAAGCCTAGTGCAAAGGACCCTCCTACTATGTAAGAAAACCAACGAGCTAGCATGGCGAATAAATTCTAAGATGTGGATCTAAGATCATAGTGTAAATTTATTTTTATAATATTGACGATAGTTAACCTATGTTCAATAAAGAAATCAATATAAATCTAGACCTTTTCCGCTACAATTGACCATATTGAATTCTGATCCTAGCAGAGCCGTGCAGAAAATGAATCCTACAAAAGGAAATACAGATAGTACTATTATTCTAATAGGAATGATGGGTGCGGGGAAGACTACTATCGGAAAATCTCTAGCCAATCATTTAGATAAGACTTTTATCGATTCAGATCACGAGATTCAGAAACGTACTGGTGTCAAAATACCTATAATTTTTGAGATAGAAGGTGAAGCCGGTTTCCGTAAACGTGAAACAGATATGCTAAGAGAATTATTAAAAATTGATAATATCGTTCTAGCAACAGGAGGCGGCATAATTATAAATGAAGAAAATCGTAAACTTATAAAGGAAAAAGGAACAATTATTTATCTGCGGGCAACAGTTAATGATTTGTTGCATCGAACTAGACATGATAAGAACCGCCCATTACTCCAAACTACAGACCCTCAAGCTAAACTTACTGATCTTTATGATCAACGTGATCCTATCTACTGTGAAGCAGCACATATTGTTGTTGAGAGTGGGAATCTAAGTGTCCATCAAATGGTAAAATACCTTACCCAGAAACTTGATAGTCTTACTTTAGAATAGATTAATTTAAATAAAAGTACTCTTACAGATTAATTAGAACAATATAGTGTTTAAAAATCTTATTTAGATTACCTTGATATAAATCAATATAAAAATGCAAATCATTCCCGCAGATATTTCTACAAAATCAGGCCAACATAGTTACCCAATTTATGTTGGCAGCAACATTTTAAAAAAACACCACCTCATACTTCCATATATAGCACAAAATAAAGTTGCTATAGTTACTAACACCACGGTGGCACCTCTATACCTTAGCGGACTTACAGATACGCTTGAAAAGAATGGAGTCAACTCAATTCCAGTTATCCTTCCTGATGGTGAGGAATATAAAAACTGGCAAACATTAAACCAGATCTATGATTCTCTTCTAATAAATCAATGCGAACGCAATACTACAATTATTGCTTTGGGAGGGGGCGTCATTGGTGACATTGCCGGATTTGCTGCAGCTACTTATATGCGGGGAGTACCACTTATACAGATCCCAACCACATTATTAGCACAGGTCGATTCTTCAATGGGTGGCAAAACAGGCATTAATCATGATCTTGGGAAAAATTTGATCGGTGCCTTCTATCAACCTCGTATGGTATTGGCAGATAGCACAACTCTTGACACCTTACCAAGGCGAGAATTTATAAGTGGAATCGCTGAAATAATCAAATATGGATTAATCCGAGATCGTGTATTCTTCGAATGGCTCGAGAAAAATATGACTAGGCTTTTAGCAAAAGAACATAAAATACTGGATGAGGCAATAGAACGTAGTTGCAAGAATAAAGTTGAGGTTGTGGCAGATGATGAACGTGAGCGTGGTGTAAGAGCAATTCTCAACTTAGGCCACACTTTTGGCCATGCAATTGAAAATGCAATGGGATACGGCACATGGTTACACGGCGAAGCTGTAGCAGCAGGCACTGTACTAGCTGCCAAATTATCAGAACGCATGAATTTAATTGGGTGTGCTGAGGTTGAGCGTATTAAAGAAATATTCTTACTAGCTGGGCTTCCTATTATTGTTCCTGGCCTCGATACCGAAAAATATTTAAACCTAATGGCACGGGATAAGAAAGTGGAAAAAGGGAATATTCATTTCGTGCTGCTTAAGGGTATTGGTGAGGCCACAGTATGCTCTGACGTACCCATAGAAATATTAACTAAAACGCTTAATGAGTATTCTATCAATGAGTGATTTAGCAACCTATGCCGTATCGTCTGAAAATTCTCGTGGACGCAATATAAAAGAAGAATCTCCACTAGGACGCAGTGAGTTTCAGCGTGACCGAGATCGTATAATTCATTCTTCTGCATTTAGGAGGCTCGAATATAAAACACAAGTATTTGTTAACCACGAAGGTGATCTATTTCGCACACGTCTAACTCATTCCTTAGAGGTGGCTCAAATTGGCCGATCTGTTGCACGTAGTTTGCGGCTCAACGAAGACCTAGTAGAAGCCATTGCTCTAGCACATGATCTTGGCCACACTCCATTTGGTCATGCTGGTCAGGAAGCACTAAATGAATGTATGAAAGATCATAATGGCTTTGAACACAATCTGCAGTCGTTACGTGTGGTAGATATATTGGAGGAACGATATGGTGCATTTGACGGATTAAACCTTTGTTTCGAAACCCGTGAAGGCATACTAAAACATTGCGCTAAAAAAAATGCTAGAAAATTAGGTGATGTAGGTACACGCTTTCTAATAAACCAGAGGCCATCTCTGGAAGCACAACTCACTAATCTTGCTGATGAAATAGCATATAATAATCATGATGTTGATGATGGATTGCGTTCCGGCCTAATTACGCAGAAGGAATTAGAAGAAGTTAGTATTTTCTCCCGCCACCTGGCTATGTCAAAGAAATTTTACCCAAAAATATCAGGGCGAAGGCTCATACATGAGACAATTCGCTCCATGATCAATACTCTTGTATCAGATCTGATCAAACAAAGTACCGCTAATATCAAAGATATTCGGCCAGATAATTTACAATCTGTTTCGGTGGCACCATACCTGATTAGTTTTAGTGAAAAAATCAAGAAAGAACAGCAAGAGCTAAAAACATTCTTACGAAATAATCTTTATCAACATTTTAAAGTAGCCCGTATGAGCAACAAAGCACAACATACAGTGAAAATGTTATTTAATATATTTAATGAAAACCCCCGATTACTCCCACTAAAATATCAAGAAAAATCTCATAAAAATAAATATCAGGCAATCACAGACTATATTGCAGGCATGACTGATCGATATGCAATTAGAGAATATAGAAGACTATTTACAATTGAGGAAAGCTAAATTATTAATTTAGCTTTCCTCAATTGACTGTTATAACGAGTTATTCTTTCCGAAAGTATGCGAAATAGAGAATTACTGATAACATTCGTCACTTTGGAGTAGAGATGGAAAAGAGTTTAAGTAAATATAATAGAATCATTTCCGTCTCTCATTTCCTGATTAATTAAACTATTTAAAACAGCAGGTGCTTCTTCTGGAAGCCGATATTTAATAAAAATAATACTCTTATAAGCATCCAAATGACAAAATTAAAAAATGATACGCTGCTGAGAGCGCTACTTAAACAACCTACTGAATACACTCCAGTGTGGATGATGCGCCAAGCCGGACGCTATCTTCCAGAATACAACAAGACACGAGCTCGTGCCGGCGATTTTCTTTCTTTGTGCAAGAACCCGGACTTTGCTACAGAGGTAACCATGCAGCCTCTAGAACGCTACTCACTGGACGCGGCAATCTTGTTCTCTGACATTCTCACTATCCCAGATGCAATGGGACTCGGTCTGTATTTTGCAGAAGGAGAAGGACCTAAATTTGAGCGCCCCTTACGTGAGGAAAAGGAAATTCGTTCACTCACAGCACCAGACCCTGCTGTACATTTAAAATACGTGATGGATGCGGTTTCACAAATTCGTAAAACCCTGGACAATCAAGTTCCATTAATTGGCTTCTCTGGAAGCCCTTTTACGCTTGCCTGCTATATGATAGAAGGACGTGGCGGGACTGATTTTCGCCAAATCAAAACGATGCTTTATAAGCGGCCTGACCTGCTACACCATATTCTAAATATCACCGCACAATCAGTGACTGATTACCTAAATGCACAAATTGAGTCTGGTGCACAAGCTGTTATGATTTTTGATACTTGGGGAGGAGTATTGTCACACTCTGCCTATCAAGAATTCTCTTTGCGATATATGGAACAAATATTAACAGGGCTGAAACGTGAGCATGATGGCGAACGTATTCCCAGCGTTGTCTTTACTAAAGGTGGCGGGCTTTGGTTAGAAAGTATTGCTGAAAGTGGCTGTGATGCATTAGGGCTTGACTGGACCATCAATATTGCTGAAGCACGTAACCGTGTAGGGCATAAGGTTGCGTTACAGGGCAACCTTGATCCAGCAGTACTATTTTCGACACCTGAAATAATTGCTACTGAAGTAGAAAAAATTCTCAAAGACTATGGTAGTGGCAGCGGACACGTATTCAACCTTGGTCACGGTATCTCTCAGTTTACTCCCCCTGAAAGTGCGTTAACCCTGATTAACGCGGTTCATTCTCTCAGTAAAAAATATCATTCATAATTTAACTATCTGGTAGGAAATAATTTTATGTCAAAAATTATCACATCAGTACTATTCTTATGTTCGTCATTATTACTAACATCCTGTGCCAATCAACAAATTAAGGATATTGTTGACATTTCTGATTCGCCCCATAAAGAGGCAGGACTTTATATCCAGCCTGAATTAGGTCATGGCCATATGCAGTCTCCAATTAATATTCGTTCTTTCAAAGAGAGAGCAAGCAACGGCCATCAAATAACTCTTAATTACAAAGATGAAATTAAAGCTGTTGAGAACCTAGGCCACACTGTACAGCTAGATTTTAAAGCCGGCAGCACAGTGTCTTATGAAGGGATAAAATATGATTTTAAGCAAATGCATTTCCATACTCCTTCCGAGCACTTGGTTGACGGGGTAACTTTTCCAATGGAGATGCATATTGTCTCCAAAGCACCACTTAAAGACAAAAATACCACCCCAAGCTATCTAGTAATTGGTATTTTATTTAAAGAAGGTAAGAACAATAAATTTCTTGATGAATTTTTAAACAAGATACCCAAGGCTGAACATACATTAGCTCCCGTAGAAGTAGGAGCAGTGAAACTGGGTGACTTGCTAGATAGCGAAAAATTAAATGATGTAAAAAATTTCTATCATTACCCAGGATCTCTAACAACACCACCATACACTCAAACGGTACAATGGTTTGTGTTTAAATATATTATGGAGGCCTCTCCTGAGCAAATAGAGGCCATCAATGCTATTGAAGGTAATAATGCTCGACATATCCAAGGGATATTTGCACGTAGTGTTGACTAATAAAATATTACTACATTTTGTGAGCAATTAGCTTACGGTAAAATCCAAGACGGCGTGGATCTATTTTATTCTCTTGGACCGCCCTATCAAGCGCACAATTCGGCTCATTTATATGGAGACAGTCACTGAACTTACATCTTCCAATATACGGATGAAATTCTATGAACCCCCATGCCAGATCTGTATTACTAATATGGTGCAAACCAAACTCCTGAATTCCAGGGGAATCAATAATATGTGTATTCTTATCCAGATGATAAAGCTGAGCGTGTGTAGTTGTATGTCGCCCACTATCAAGTGTATTAGAAATCTTAGCAGTAGCGCGGTCGGCATCCGGAATAAGGGCATTGATAAGAGTTGATTTCCCCATTCCAGACTGACCAACTAAAACGTTTAGATGGCCTTGTAAATGGGGCAAAAGAGGCGTGATATCTTTTTCTGCACTAAGTTGTAACAAGGTATATCCTATCTTTTGATAAAGTGAGAGTTTAGGCAATACGGCACGCGTAGGATTAATAAGATCAGTCTTGTTAAGAACAATTAAGGCCTTAATATTCTGATTCTCGGCAGTAACGAGACAACGATTAACCAGATCCTCATCAAAACTAGGTACAGCAGAAATTACAATAATAATTTGGGTAATATTTGCAGCAATAAGTTTCTTACGGATAGTATTGCTGCGATATATCAGTGTATTACGAGGAGAAATAGCTTCGATCACACCCTGACCAACTGTGGTGTGCTTAACCTGAACCTGATCACCACAAACCGCGCCACTCTTTTTGCCACGCAGTACGCAGGAAAGAACCTCTCCATTAGCAATCTCGACCAAATACTGCCTGCCAAATGCAGCAACTATTTGTCCTCTAACAGGTAGTGCGGGTAAAGAGTCAGGCGCTAGATTCAAACCTTAAATAAAACATCAATCTTTGCTGCACAAATAAAATCGTTCTTAGACAAACCCCCTGTTGAATGGGTTATATACTCTACTCGGCATTTATTGTAACCCAATGCTATATCAGGATGGTGATCCTCACGATGAGATATCCATGCAACTGTGTTAACAAAAGCCATAACCTCATAATAATTTCTAAAATTATAAGTCTTTACTATCAACCCATCAAAAAGCTCCCACCCATCAAGCTGATGCAACATTTCTTCAATTTCCACAGTTGAAAGTGGCGGCACGTTTCCTTCACACGACTGACATTGTTTAGCCGCAAGAGTATTGATAGAGATTGCCATTATTACTCCTGTAAGTTGGGTAATAAAAAATTTTATTGCCCACTTTCTATAAAGTTAATTATGCGCTAAGTTTTGTAAACGCGCTATTCTTACCGAGGCAGGTGGATGTGAATCATAAAATGCAGAATGAAGCGGATCTGGAGTAAGTGTTGCGGCATTATCTTGGTATAGCTTTACAAGCGCCTGAATAAGGTCACCAGCAGATGCCTTCTCTACTGCATAGGCATCAGCCTCAAATTCATGCTTCCTCGAATATAAACTTGATAGTGGCTGAAATAAGAAAGTAAATGTAGGCATTACTAAGAAAAATAACAATAATGCCATTGCAGTTGAATGAGAGGAAATATTAGCCAGAGTCTCATTTGAGGAAAATACACCTAACCCCTGATAAAACCAATCCTGGTTCATTAGATAGCCCAACAACCATAAAAAAACCAAGCTCATAGTAAAAGTCAAAAGAATACGCTTAATAACATGATTCCTTTTAAAATGCCCTAACTCGTGGGCTAATACTGCTTCTATTTCTGGTGGATTGAGGTGCGAAAGTAATGTATCAAAAAACACAATACGTTTATTTTTACCAAAACCTGTGAAGTAAGCATTTCCATGACTGCTCCGCCGAGACCCATCCATAACAAATAAGCCGCTCGATTTAAACCCACATTTCTGCATTAATTGTTCTATACGTGCTTTGAGCGAGGCGTCTTCTAATGGCGTAAATTTATTAAAAAGAGGAGCGATCCAAGTAGGATAAACAGACAATATAATTAGATTAAAACCCACCCACATCAACCAGACATACAGCCACCAGTTAGCGCCTGTTTTTTCCATTAACCATAGAGCGCCAAATAAAAGAGGCAGTCCAAGTAATATTCCTAGCAAGCCTTGCTTAATAAGGTCTACAAAAAACATGCTATGTGTCATTTTATTAAAACCAAATTTCTTCTCAATAACAAAAGTACGATAATAATTAATTGGTATTTCTACCAACCCCATTAACAATACTGTACCTAAAATAAATATCATGCCTTGTAACAGGGGATCACTAAACCAATTAGACCAGAAAAAATTAAGAGCATTTAGCCCACCTCCAAGGGTGAGTATCAACAGTAGTACCGTGTCTAGACAAATATTGGCATAATTTAAACGAGTCTTAGCACAAGTGTAATCTGCTGCTTTTTGATGTGCATCAAGACTAATTTGGGAAGAAAAATTCTCAGGAACACTGTTCCGATGCGTATGGACATAACGAATATGCCTTGTAGCTAACCAGACTCTGATTGAAACAGCAGACACTAAAGTGAGTAGAAATATAATAGTAAATATTGGCATAATTAAAAATGGTGGCACATGGAAAATAAAGTCAAAAAGTGACTGATAGCTAATGATATGACACAATTGCAAATTAACAATTCTGGCTTACTCTTTTATTATGGCACAAGTAAATAACAATAACCTCATCTGGATTGATATGGAAATGAGTGGTCTTCTTCCTGATAGTGATCGCATCTTAGAAGTAGCCTTAGTAATAACCGATTCTCAATTAAATGTAGTGGCAGAAGCACCCGTTCTGGCAGTCCATCAGTCAGATTCGGTACTTGATAATATGGACAAATGGAATACATCTACCCATTCAAAATCTGGTTTAATTGATAAAGTAAAAGTATCTAAACTGAATGAAGGTGAGGTTGAAAGAGATATGATTACTTTTTTGGAAAAATATGTTCCACCAAGCATTTCTCCGATGTGTGGGAGTACTATCTGTCAGGATAGACGTTTTCTGGCTCGTACGATGCCAAAATTAGAGGCGCACTTTCACTACCGGAATCTGGACGTAAGTACACTTAAGGAACTAGTTAAGCGTTGGAAGCCAGAAATCTTGGCAGGTTTGACTAAACAGGGAAAACATGAGGCTTTAGCAGATATTTACGATTCCATTGCAGAATTAAAATACTACCGTGAGCATTTTATTAGACAAGAATAAGCTGAAGGATACAGCCTCATTTATATAGCCTTACCAGGGATAGTGTTCACATATCTAATGGAATAACTATTTCTAACGATTTTCCTTGAAATAGTTAATGAGCCCATTTGTAGAAGAATCATGAGAAGTTATTTGTCTTTCATTATCCAGTTCACCTAGAATCTTTCCTGCAAGCTGCTTCCCAAGTTCGACACCCCATTGATCAAATGGATTTGTGTTCCAAATTACACTCTGCACGAATGCCTTGTGTTCATAAAGTGCAATAAGAGACCCTAATGTTTTAGGATCTAGTTTTTTAAATAGAATGGATGTAGTGGGCCGTCCTCCAGGGAAGACCTTATGTGGGATTGTTCTTTTGAATGAGTCCTCTATAGTACTTTCTTTGGGCAGCTCCACCTCATATTCCTCACAAACTTCAATTTTTCTCTTACCTCGCATCATTGCTTCAGTCTGAGCAATGAAATTAGCCATCAACAAACGATGTTGATCACCCACGGGGTTGTGACTTATACAGGGAATCAGAAAGTCTGCCGGAATAGTTTGTGTTCCTTGGTGCAGTAATTGGTAGAAAGCATGCTGGCCATTTGTTCCAGGCTCCCCCCATACTACAGTTCCCGTACTATAATCGACTTCGTTGCCATTACGATCTATCCGTTTACCGTTACTTTCCATCTCCAACTGTTGCAGGTAAGCTGGGAAACGATGTAAGGATTGGTCATAAGGTAAAACTGCATGGGATTTGGTTCCAAAAAAATTAATTTGCCAGATTCCAATAAGTCCGAGTATAACCGGCAGATTTCTTTCCATGGGGGCGGCAATGAAGTGCTGGTCTATCTCTCTGGCACCCCTTAGTAATAAATAAAAATTTTCCATGCCAATACTAAGTGCAATAGGTAAACCAATTGCTGACCACAATGAATACCTTCCACCCACCCAGTCCCAGAACTTAAATATATTGTCTGCATTAATGCCAAATTTCTCTACTTCCATACGATTTGTAGAGACTGCAACAAAATGGTTTCGGACGTCCTTTTCACAACCGCCTTGAGCTAGAAACCACTTACGGGCAGAGCGTGCATTAGCCATAGTTTCTTGTGTAGTAAAAGTCTTAGAGGCGATAATAAATAGTGTCGTTTCTGAATCTAACTTTTTTAAAATCGTCGATAGCTGAGTACCATCAATATTAGAAATAAAATGTGAAGAAATGTGATTTGCACTATAAGGTTTAAGTGCTTCAGTTACCATTGCCGGTCCTAAATTAGAGCCGCCAATTCCAATGCTTACGATGTCAGTAAAATCCTTCCCTGAGTAACCCTTACGTTCACCATTCCTAATAGAGGATGTAAACCTCTCCATTTTCGTTAATACATCATGGATCTCAGGCATTATGTCCACACCATCTAGTATGAGGGCGTCTTCTCTTCGTAAAGCAAAATGGAGGGCCGCACGGTCCTCCGAGAAGTTTACCCTTTTACCACAAAACATCTCTGATATTTTTTTCTCTAAATCCTGCTGGCGGGCAAGAGTTAACAATAAATTAATCGTATTCTGATTAATCGGATGCTTTGAATAATCCATTAAAATATCATTGAATTTCAATGAAAAATTCTTAAACCTTTGGGGGTCTTGAGCAAATAATTCGCGTAAATCCTGCTTCGCCATAACTGGCTGGTGATCCTGCAATGATAGCCAGGCAGTAGATGTGGTTAATGTAGACATTTCTCTTCGTGCTTATTGTAGACAATCACTCCGGCAAACTAATCTGTATTAGTAACAATAGCTTCTCTTCCAAACACAGATAACATTTATTTAGCGCTATTTCTTAATATTTCATCTCCTTGTAATGCTTATGTCTGCCCTTTGCTAGCTCAGCTTATACCCCTCATAGCTTTAGTATTGCTAGGCTATAAATTTTATTACAATAATATATAGACCTTCGCTACCGAATTATATACAAAATTAAAACCATGAAAAATCAGATAAATCTATTTCCCATGACTTAAGATGTTAGAAACAAGTGTATGAAAAATCTTTTTTTGTGATATTTCACCAGAGTTTGGATCTTCTGCATTACAACTATCGTCAGTTATTTCGTCGCAAAATTTATAGTAGCTATGCCAGTCTTCATTGTATTTAGGGATATCCTCTTGAGGCACTCTATATCTAAATTCCTCAATTGTCCTCTGCATTGCAGGTAATTTTTCACATAAATATACGTCTATATTTTTAGGCCAGTTAATAGGCTCTGGATATAAATCAGATAATATTGAATGAATAGATAAACGAAATCTATTGACAGCGCGCGCATGACGTTTCCGATTATAAATTTCAAATAATCCGGCACATATGAGAGCGAAAGCAATTAAAACAAAAGGCCACCCTGGCACTTCAGTAAAATAGCCTGCTATTTGATTAGAAAATTCATCCATATTATTCTCTTATTTTTTGATTACTATTGCTTAAAATTTGATAAATCAAGATACAACTCTATTTTCCTCTAATTTTCTATTTTTTTCTATATTTTATAAAATTTTATACCATGTAACGAGCATTAACCCAGAAACTTTAAAAATAAAGGTAAAATCAACAAATTATTCCTTTTCGTATAAGATTCTCATGCCTTTTTGGCTGACATCCCGCTTATTTTTTCCCCCTTTAGAAGATGCCCTTGTTGAGCCTAATGGTTTGCTTGCAGCTGGTGGGGACCTTTCACCAGAGCGTATGATCCAAGCATATCGCTCCGGTATTTTTCCATGGTTTAATGAGAATGAGCCCATTTTATGGTGGAGCCCTGACCCACGTATGGTTTTGTTTCCCACTGAACTTAAAGTTTCACGCTCCTTACATAAGATCTTAAAAAAAGGAGACTATGAGATCCGCGTTGATAGCGCCTTCAGTGAGGTTATACATTCCTGTGCCGCTCCACGTAAAGGCCAAGTTGGAACATGGATTCATCCAGATATGATCTCAGCATACACAACACTACATGAAATGGGGTTAGCACATTCGGTTGAAACCTGGATAGACGGCAAGCTAAAAGGTGGCTTGTATGGTGTTTCCCAAGGCAAGGTATTTTTTGGTGAATCAATGTTTTCCCAAATTGACAATGCATCTAAAATTTCATTTGTACACTTAGTAAGGCAGTTACAAAAATGGAATTACAGTATGATTGATTGCCAAATGAAGACCGCTCATCTTGCTTCATTTGGAGCACGTGAAATTCCAAGAAAAGAATTTAGTCGCATACTAAAAGAGTCGGTAAGTTATCATCAAATAGAAGAATGGCGTTTTGGTACAAAGTCTATTAAATGACTCATTTTTATCGACACTTCAGTTTTTTATCACCGAATTATAGCCCGAATTTTAGCTGCATTTCTCTCCGTTAAAACTGCCTCTTCATCTTGATCAGTCTTACGCTGTAGTTGCGCTAAATTTTCAAGGCCTGTAGCCACATCAGGATGTTCAGGACCAAGCGTCTTTACCCAAATTTTCAAAGCACGTTTAAGAAGTGGTCTCGCCTGAGAATATAGCTTTTGGATAGAATACAATGATGCTAGGTTATTTAGACTCGCTGCTACAGTAGGATGCTCTGGCCCAAGCTCCTTCTCAACAATTATTAATGCACGCCTATATAATGGTTCTGCTTTCTCATATTTCCCCTGTTCCTCATAAAGTACAGCCAACCCATTTAGGCTTGTGGCAACGCTCAGGTGATCTAACCCATAAACTTTCTCATTAATTAACATTGCACGTTTGTAAAGCTTCTCTGCCTCCTTATACCCTTTCTCAGTAGCATATAAAGCAGCTAAATTATTTAGACTTATTGCCACATCAGAATGATCTGGGCCAAGGATCTTTTCTTTAATTTCGAGAGCACGCCTATGTAAAGATCCTGCCTCTGTATATTGCTCCTGTGCGTGAAGTAGAAGTGCAAGATTATTTAAATTCATAGCCACATCAATATGATCCGACCCAAGAGCATTTTCATTAATTAAAAGTGCACGTCTAAGGAGCGGCTTTGCCATAGCATACTGCCCTTGTGCGCGATATAATTCTGCAAGATTATTTAAACTTGCAGCAACATTAAAATGATCTTGACCGAAGTCTCTCTCTGCAATCTTCAGAGCCATTTTAGCTACTCGGATCGCACCCACATAATTACCCTGAAAATATAATGTTTCTACTTTCTCATTAAGATCATTTAATTCGGTTTCTGCATAAACAAACCCGCTACCTAGAAGGTAAAAAACAATAATTGGGAGTATTGATATTTTCATATATTCTTACTTGGATCAGATAGAGAAAAAATAGAACAATTATCTCTTATAATTTGGTAAGAGCGTAACAAAATCACTACTCTAAGAGATTCAATCAATTTTTCAGGTTAGAATTAGAACTATGCTCTATTCCCTACTAAGGCCACTACTCTTTAGACTCGACCCAGAAACTACGCACCGAGTCACGTTGTGTGCGATTAAATATGCCCACCAGTTCAGGTTACTCCATAATCGTTCAATTGACTGTGAGCATCATAATATTATGGGCCTTGATTTCCCAAATCCTATTGGACTGGCTGCAGGGCTAGACAAAAATGGAGAGTATATCAATGCACTTGCTACATTTGGGTTTGGTTTTATTGAAATTGGTACCGTTACACCTCGCCCTCAGTCTGGAAACCTTAAGCCACGTTTATTTAGAATCACACAAGCTAATGCAATAATTAATCGATTAGGCTTCAATAATGATGGTGTAGATGCTGTTGTACAGAATATTGAAAAAGCAAATTACCAAGGTATTCTTGGAATAAATATTGGTAAAAATTATGATACTCCAATGGAAAAAGCTTGTGATGATTACTTGGAATGTATGCGAAAAGTGTATTGCTATGCAAGTTATATCGTGATCAATATTTCCTCTCCTAATACCCCAAATCTTAGAGTATTACAAAATTCTGAAGAACTTGATCACTTATTAAGCACACTAAAATCTGAACAAATTAAACTTACAAACGAGTATGGGAAATATACCCCTTTAGTTGTAAAGATCGCGCCTGACCTTAATTCAACACAAGTGATATCAATTGCTACGCTTCTTATTAAGCACAAAATTGATGGCGTTATAGCCACTAATTCAACTCTATCGCGTAGCGAGGTAGAAAATCTTCCTAACTCAGAGGAAACTGGTGGGTTAAGTGGTTCGCCACTTACAAAAATTTCCACCAACATTATTCGTCAATTACATGCTGTACTTAAAGGCACTGTGCCTATCATCGGTGTAGGTGGCATTATGTGCGCATCTGACGCACAAGAGAAGATTGATGCAGGGGCCAGTTTGATACAAATATACACGGGGTTAATTTATCAGGGCCCAGAATTAGTACGCGATGCAGTTAAGATTTTTTGTAAGTAAAAGACTATAGCCCTATAGAAAAATGCTGATAGAGAAAATTAATTCAATATTACCGCAAACTCAATGTGGAAAGTGTGGCTTCTCCGGTTGCAAACCATATGCCAAAGCAATTGCAGAAGGTATTGCTGATATTAATCAGTGTCCGCCTGGTAATGAAGAAGGCATACAGAAGTTGGCTGCTCTACTAGGAGTAGAATCTAAGCCTCTAAATACCAAGCACGGGTTACCTAAACCAGAGTCAGTTGCACTTATAGACGAAGAAACTTGTATAGGTTGTACCTTTTGTATTCAAGCATGTCCAGTAGATGCCATTGTCGGGGCATCTAAAAAGTTACATACAGTAATTGCTCCAGAGTGTACTGGGTGTGAACTCTGTATAGCTCCATGTCCAGTTGATTGCATAACAATCATTCCGCTTAAGAAAAAGGCTGATGATCTCTATATATATGGGAATAAATTTGAAAAAAAATCAGCCGATCACTTACGAATACGATATGAACGAAGAATAAAAAGATTGGAGCGTGAAAAAAAAGATAAAGCTAATAAATTCACGAAACAAATAGAAAAATTTAAGCCCTCTAATTATATTTCGGCTATAAAATCTATGCCGAAACAAAAAATAACTCAATAGAACTGAATAGTCTGATATAAATTACTTATGTTAGCTAATATTTCAGCTGTTAAATATGAATTCATCCAAACGGTTTGAGATATTCTCCCGCCTTAAGGCAGCAAATCCAAATCCGACTACTGAACTGGTTTATAGAACGCCATTTGAATTACTGGTAGCAGTAGTCCTGTCAGCTCAGGCGACTGATAGAAGTGTAAATATTGCAACAAAGATTCTTTTTCAAAAAGCCAATACACCGGAAAAAATTTTCTCTCTTGGAGAAATCGAACTAAAAAAATATATTAAGAGTATCGGCCTATATAAAACCAAAGCAAAAAATATTTTAGCAACTTGCAATCTTCTTATACAAAATCATAATAGCTCTGTGCCACAGACTAGAGAAGAACTGGAAAAACTACCTGGTGTAGGACATAAAACTGCTAACGTAATCCTAAATACTGCGTTTGGCAAACCAACCATTGCGGTAGATACTCACATTTTTCGAATATCTAACCGAACCGGCCTTGCAACAGGAAAGAATGTATCAGAGGTGGAACTCAAACTTCTAAAATTTGTACCGAAACAGTTTCATCAGGATGCCCATCATTGGCTAATCTTACATGGACGATACGTATGTAAAGCACGGAAGCCTGAATGCACAAAGTGCATCATTGAGGATATGTGCGATTTTAAAGAGAAAAAACTTTGAGAATAGTCTCCTAAAATTTAAAAGAAAAACTTTGAATGTATAAATTATCTAGGCATCAGTCCCGTCAATTTTTCTTTGATACTTGGCACAAGTATCACCACCAGGAATTACTTTCTGATATGGAAAAAATTGCACTTAATATTATTCTATTACATCCGGAATATCATTCTATATTAGATGATACGGAGAGATATCATGATAAAGACTACCCACCTGAAATGGGAAACACTAACCCATTTCTTCATATGAGTATGCATATCGCTATCAAAGAACAGCTCTCTATCGACCAGCCTTCTGGAATTAAAGAAAGGTTTAACCGCTTACAAAAGAAAAATAAAGATGAGCACAAAACAATGCACCAAATTATGGAGTGCCTTGCTGAAATGCTGTGGCAAGCACAGCGTAACCAATCTGCACCGGATGCATCAATCTATCTTGAATGCCTAGACAAATGAAAGGATGTACCAAAAAAATAGGGCGCTATTGCGCCCTATTTCAAACTAAAAACAAAATAACTAATGGTTTGTAGTCTTATTTATCTGTCCAATTATTTCTTAGTTGCTAGTCCACTCTGACTAGAAAAATAAACGGATAAATTCTCAATATCTTCCGTGCTTAAAGCTGCAGCCATACCACTCATAATTGCGTTTTTACGCTCACCTGTCTTATATTCAATTAGACTTTTCTCAAGATAAGTTCTGTATTGCCCTGCAATTTTTGGAAAAGCAGGATTGGGACTATTTCCATCAAGGCCATGGCAGGCAGCACAAACCTCTGCTGCTTTCTTCTTACCCGCCTCAATGTCACCACCAGCAAGCACTTGCCCTGAAATCAGTAAAAACATACCGCTAAATACGGTAATAACAAAACTTTTCATAATAACTTCCTTGTTTTTATATCAAAAATTATTTGCCAGCATAATAGGCAGCTAAGTCTTCCATGTCTTGCTTAGAAAGATTCTGAGCAATTCCTCTCATGCTAGGATGGCTGCGGGCACCTGTTTTATATGCCTGAAGTGCTTGTACTAGATATGCTGAATGCTGACCACCAATTTTAGGAACGTTATACACTTTTGGAAAAGCTGTACGATAACCATCTATCCCGTGGCAACCAACACACATCTGCGTATTCTTTTTACCTTTAGCTGCGTCACCTTCTGCTTGCGCTGTTACGGAAATCACTAAAAGTGAACTACATAGCAGCATTTTCATTGTTGCTAACTTCTTCATTATGTACACCCCTTTTAAAACTATTTATATGCCTAAAAAGTGGCCTTGTGCCCCATTACTCGTCTAAGTAATCTGCTGCAAATTGGACTTAAAACTACTTCACTAGGCTAAATCTAAGCTTATATTATACTGTTTTTTTTAATCTTGTTGCAAATGCAGTTGTCATTCAAAGCCTGCCTGCTTCTGCAAAATATAGCCCTATTTATAAGACCTATTCAAATATAATGATTTTCTTCCCAATGCTTATCCAATAAGATAATCGGATAGGAATATCCTATATAAGAATGATACATCAAAAAGCATCTAATGCCAATAATGGCTCTATTTGTAAGGCCTATTTAAATATGGGGGAAAAGTATGGTTAACCTCTGATTTATATCTAATAGTTATAGGAAATTTCAGAATCCACCCAGATACTAACTATATGAATTATTCTCAATCCTTAGCTTCTTAGTTTCTAGCTCATCCCATCTAGCAAGATAATTCAGGACTTCCTTTTCTATGCTTGCAAGGCGAACCTGTAGCTTTACTATTTTGTCAGGGGAATCTTGATAAGTCTCGGCATCACTTAATATACCGTTAATACTTGACTGCTCTTGTTCCAAGGCCTCAATCTTCCCTAGTAATACCTCCAGTTCATCTGCCTCATTTTTACTTAGCTTAGGCTGAGAAATTGGCTTTGATGCTCTTACTACCGGGTCTTTTTTTCGCCGACGTGTAACCTTCTCAATATCTTCTTTCAAAAGACTCTTTGCACGAACCCAGTCTTCATAACCGCCCATATACTCTTGCAGCACACCTTCTCCTTCAAAGGCGATTACCTGAGTTACCACGTTATCTAGGAACGACCGATCGTGACTTACTAAAAACAACGTGCCTTCATAATCCTGTAATAATGCTTCAAGTAGCTCAAGGGTTTCAATATCCAGATCATTGGTAGGCTCATCTAGTACAAGTACATTTGCAGGGCGTGAAAATAAACGTGCTAATAAAAGCCGATTTCGCTCACCACCAGATAAAGTTTTTACGGGTGATCTGGAGCGCTGCGGAGCAAAAAGAAAATCTTCCAGATAGCTAATGACATGCTTTCTAACTTTACCGATCTCAATGAAATCAGAACCCTGGCTAATAGTCTCAATTAGGGTTGATTCTTCATTCAGTTGCTCGCGCATTTGGTCAAAATAAGCAACTGATAGTTTTGTTCCTAGTCGAACCTTACCTGCATCCGGATTCAGCTTATTCAATATCAATTTTAATAAGGTTGATTTTCCTACCCCGTTAGGCCCCAACAATCCTATTCGATCACCTCGCATGATGCGACAAGAAAAATCATTAATTATGACCTTATTACCATAGCTTTTGCTTATATGCTCAAGCTCAGCAACCATGTGCCCAGAGTCTATCCCTTTGTTTATATTTAAATTAACCCCAGCCACTTGCTCGCGACGAGCCTCTCTCTTGATGCGAAGAGCTTCTAGACGCCGTACCCTACCTTCATTACGGGTTCGGCGTGCTTTTATTCCCTGTCTAATCCAAGCCTCTTCTTGCGCTAGAATTTTATTGAATTTTTGATTATGATCAGCCTCAATTTCCTTAAATTCAGCCTTTTTTATAATATATTCGGCGAAATTGCACTTAAATGTTGTTAAAGTTCCTCTATCAAGCTCTACTATTCTTGTGGCCACATTATCTAGAAAACGTCGATCATGGGTAACAAATATTACGCTTCCAGAGAAATCATTAAGTAATTTTTCCAACCATTCTATGGATGAAAAATCCAAGTGATTAGTAGGCTCATCGAGCAACAAAACATCCGGTGACAAAACAAGTGCACGAGCTAGCGCAACCCTTTTTTTCTGACCACCCGACAAAGATTCAACTAAAGCGCCTCCTGAAAGATTAAGTTTAAGGAGGATAGCCTCTACTCTTGCCTGCATGCGCCAACCATCTTGATCGTCCAATGCACTCTGTAATTTCTGTAACTGAGCAAGGTGTTTTTCCATATCGCCCTCACCGCTGCTCAATAAATTAGAGACTTCGTCATAATCAGAAAGCATTTGACTGACTGCACCCAACCCTTTGGAAACCTCCTGAAATATTGTGCAGGTTACGTCTAGATCCGGCTCCTGGGGAACGTAGGCGATCTTCAAAGCTGGTGCCCGCCAAACCTTACCATCATCTGGCTTAATTTCATTTGCTATGATACGCAACAGGCTAGACTTGCCTCCCCCATTCCTACCTATCAATGCAATCCGTTCTCCCAGATCAAACTGCAAATCTGATCGGTCTAATAATTGATGATGACCAAAGGCCAGACAGACTTTGTCAAGGCTTATGAGAGGCATAAGTCTAAGTATGTAGTTTTAAGAGAATTCAACATATATAATCCAAATCTGAAAAAATACTGTGAATATAAAACATATAAACCTCTTCTCCCCAAAGACAATCTAGCTCTTTATATCTTCATAAGAAGAACATTTATGATTATCTAGAATTAGTACAATATCTATATAGCTGGGCTTGCCCAGCTATAACAGCCCTAAGTTGCGCATAACAGATCTATTCTTGTGATAAACTTCCTAAGTGAAAGAAACCAAAAAAATTACCTTACGGCAAGCGCTGAAATAGATATAAAGACAAATGACTCTAACAAAAAGAAATCTACGTCGATTAGTTCTCCTATCTAGCATCCCATTATTTGGGGTAGTCGCTGCTTTTGGTATAGCACCTGACACTCCTCTGAAAGATACTCCTGTTCAGAAAGTTGTTCTCAATTTACCTATTTTAAATATTTCCCAAACTAATGATGCTGACATAACACTCTGGCAGCAAGAACGCATTCAGAGAAATGACAGTGTAGCATCACTACTTTCCCGGCTTAAGATAAATAAACAGGATAAATCAAAGTTTTTGCATGATGCCAGAAATATCAAAACTATGCGCAGATTAATTCCGGGGGAAACTATTCATGCACAGACTACTGCTACCGGGGGATTATTAGCACTAAAATACTTTCCTGGCGGAAATAAACACTTACTGGTAAAGAAAATTAATGGCACCTTTAAAGAGAACAAATCTCCACTAAATATAGAAACAAAGATTAAAATGAAATCTGGGGCAATAAAGAGTTCATTGTTTGCCGCCACGGATGATGCGAGCGTACCTGATAGCATCGCTATCCAGATTACCGAAATATTTGCATCTGATATAGATTTTAATCGAGACCTGCGGAAAAAAGACCACTTTAAAGTTGTTTATGAATTGCGCTATAGTAATGGAGAATACATAGGGGCGGGCCGAGTGCTTGCTGCTGAATTTATTAATAAAGGAAAGACCTATCAAGCTGTATATTTTGAAGCCAATAATAAAGAAAAAGGCTATTACACCCCCGACGGC
>ENA-OREN01002193-OREN01002193.1-marine-metagenome-genome-assembly--contig:-NODE-2193-length-20596-cov-4.310785_pt1 | contig 20596 bp, 43 predicted proteins | sample MGYA00248624_ERZ508555 | MGnify/ENA primary metagenome ERZ508555 (study PRJEB26222, sample SAMN06267773) | marine metagenome | isolation source: Saanich Inlet, British Columbia, Canada | place...
GAGTGCTTAATGAAGGACTTTAAAGTTAAAGATCAATCTGTGAAGATCAAGGAGATGTCAGTAGATGATATTGACTTCTGTAATGATGTGCCACAGATGCGGTATGAAGGCGATCAAGTTGTTGCTATCACTAACTTGTCTAAGGCAAGGACATCATGGATTCGTAGAGGTGTTGAAGGGGCTGATGATAAATTCATCAAGTCTCTCTCTGAGGATGAAAAAAATGAGTTATCTCTGGCAGTCCAAGAATACCAACGCTTGGGGGAATAGACTCCCTTACATTAGAAGCGAACTTTCTCATAGAGGAACAATGTGAGGGGTGTAGGTTCCATACTTACCCCTATGAGGCTCAAGTCCCCGTCTTAATCGACGGAAAGTACACTATGCGTACATTCACCTCAGATGAAGATGTTCATGAGGTCATTGACCTCATTATTGAGGAAACCAAGGAAGTCAATTTAAAGGGTGGCAGTTTCAATATCGGAGAATCGGTAATGGCACAGCTACCCTTTTTCGCTTGTAATAATATCCTACTCGACAGAGAATCACAAAAGGACATAGCAAGATTTGTATACTCAAGGGATTTTGGTATTTCACCGTATGAAGGAAGCTACGGAGAGCAACCTGCTAAATGGGTGGCAAAAGCATTCCTATTAAAAAGTCTATTAGAAAGACAGAAATCGAAAGCAATGAAAAATGGCACTACCTAATACAATAGAAATAAAATTTGAAGCCAAGGGCGATAAAGTCCTAGTCCAAACCATCAAAAGCTTGGATAAAGCAACAAAATCCCTTATCAAAGCACAGTCTAAACTTGCTGGTGAGGGTAAAAAGCAAGTACAATCCCACAATAAGAATAAAAGTGCAATAACAAGAGTAAATACAGAATTAGCACTCCAAGGCTCTAATTGGAAGAAGGCAGGAATTAGTGCCAAATTATACACAAGTGCAGTAAAGGGCAATTCACTTGCATTAGCTAAAGTCAGAATTGCAACAAAGAAACATATTGCTGATTTAACAAGACAGAAAAAAGGTCTACTTGATACAGCTCACTCTACTCGTATCCTCGGTGGTTCTTTAGCTGTACTAAGGTCTAAGTTATTAATAGCATCATTTGCATTTGCTATGGTTGGTGCTACAGTTGGGAAATTAGTTAAGGCATACGCAAAACAAGAGAAGGCAGAGAAAAAACTTGCACAGGCATTAAAATCCACAGGTCATTCTGCTGGCATAACACATAAAGAATTGCTACTGATGGCATCGGGATTACAAGCAGTGACAACCCATGGGGATGAGGCGATAATAGAAGCTCAGTCATTAATGCTTACATTCACAAACATCAACAAGGAGGTTTTCCCTCAAGCTCTCGAATCTATTTTGAATGTATCTGATGCAATGGGTCAAGATTTAAAACAGTCTACTATACAAATTGGTAAAGCTCTTAATGACCCGATACAAGGTATGTCTGCCCTTAGACGAATTGGTATACAACTCTCTGAGACTCAAAAAAATCAAGTTAAGAATTTTATGGCTGTCAATGATGTAGCATCTGCACAAAAGATTATAATTAAGGAATTAGATACCCAATTTGGTGGGATGGCGAGGGCTGTACGACTTACATTAGCTGGTAGTCTGATTGCTTTATCCAATTCATTTGGCGATTTGATGGAAAAAATGGGTGAAAAACTTGCCCCATTTATAACAGCTCTTGCTGGTTCTCTTGAGTCTATCACGACCATTATGCAGAGTGAGGGCGAAAGACAATTAGCATTTTTAACGAAGATTGGGGCGAGTGAGGATACAATACGTCTGGCACGAATAAGACTATTGAAGGAAGAAGCACAAGTAAGAATTGATGCTATATCTGGTATAGATATTGATCTAAGTAAAACAAAACAACTGACATCGGTATATCTTGATAACGAGCAACAGTTAGCGTTTTTGCGTGATGAGTTAGGTAAGAAAAAGGAAGCACTTTCTGAAAACTCGAGAGCATTACTATTAGCCACAAAGGACTCAGAAGGATTTAATACAGCCATAAAAACAGCTAATAGCACTACGGGGGAAGCCATACGTAAAAGTGGTAACTACGGTCTTGCGATAGCTGAGGCTCGGAAAGAACAATTAGGTGCAAATTTAGCAGTCGCACAAAGTGTGACTGAAGGTCAAAAAGACGTAGAGATGGCACAGGAAAGAATAGATGCACAGATAGCTTTAAATCAGGCTCTTGCTGATTTTATAAGGTCTCTCGGGCTACTACCACCATTGGTTGCTACGACTACTAAAGCATCACTCGACCAGATAAAAGTAATAGATATAGCCAAAGCTGCTATGACTTCATTTGGTGAAGCACTTGTTCCCGGTGCAAATGTTGGGGATGCTTTTAGAAAATTCGTAGCCAACTATCTCAGTCTTATACAGGGGGTTATATTGGCTTCAGGTGCGATGTCTGGGGCTATAAATCTTGCTTGGGTTCCGGGGTTAGGAGTTACTGCGGCTATAGCGGCAATGGCGGCATTAGAGGCGGCTAAGGTTGCGGTAATGAATGTAAAATTTGCCGAACATGGATTTGAGGGTTTTGTCGATAAACCAACTCTATTTATGACTGGAGAAGGCAATAAGAGAGAACACGTCTCAATAACTCCATTAGAATCTCAAAATATTAATGGGGCAAAGGGTTCTACAACCAACGTCTACATACAAGGTGGTGTAGTTGATGAAGGATATATAAGGAATGAACTAATCCCAGCAATTAATAAAAGCGGGCTTGGAATTGCTTAGTTTTAGCACAGGCTTAACAAATGAATTAGATAAAGGGTCTACCAATGCAGTATTCCTATTAAGACTGTATTACGGGAATGAGTCAAGTTATACGGGATTATCTACTATTGACTACGATGATGGTGGTGACAATTATTATGGTGCTATCATTTCAATGGGTGACTTCTCTCAGAAATTGGATTTCTTTGGATTCAAAGGGGTTACAAATTCATTTTCTGTATCAATGGTAAATACCGAAATCTTTAATGGTAATAGATTCTCAGACTTAGTTGGAACTAATGATTACGATAATCGTAAATGGGAAGTATATGTTGTTGCGGGAAGTGCCACTAAATATCTCATTGGAACTGGTAAGATTAGTGCAAATTTTGAATATGATAATAACAAAATCTCTATAAGATTAAATGATTTCAGTACAGGAATAGACACATCCCTTCCTCGTACTATAATAAGAGAAAATGATACTACAAATAATTTTCAATTCGCACCAGAGGCTAACTTTAACAAGCCTATCCCAATGTTATTCGGAGATCACAGCCACACCAGTTTATATGATACTACTGTACTAAGCGTAGGTGCGGAGAGATGGGCAACACGCTCTAAAGTTCCAGCAATCGTTGTCAATGAATTTGATACTAATACTGGAAAGATAATAGCAAAAGCTGATACAGAGACAATATTTGAGTTAAAGGACTCAACAGTATACTACAATCAGGGCGGTATAGCGAGTGCCATTAATGGTAGTAATGCCTATACTGAAGTGACTGTGGATGAATCAGCGGCTAAGATTAGTTTTTCTGGTGCATCGGCTTATGCCCTAATTCCTCTAAATATGGATAGTAGTGTCGATAGCTCATATACAAAAGATAAGTTTGCGAAAACAGTTGAAGCGAGAGCATTAGGGGGTTCACCAGCTGGTACTCCATTCACATTTGGAGTCCCAAAGGTATCTAAATTAGGCACTATGGTTGCAGACAGTGATAGCCCAATTAGGCTATATGTAATTGGTTCTTTTAGTGATACCTTTAAACTACAATATACAGTAAGTCAACCGCCATATGATGCAGCAAATACAACTACAGCTACGTTAGGAGTTACACACGCTGGTACGGGGCAAAGATTCTTTGTTGGGGGGACATCAGTAGGTGCAGATATTACAAGTGGGTATAGTGCGGATGATAGGGTAGACTGGAATCTTGAGTCTAAAGTGACTCTGATCGTTTTAGATGGAACCTCGGCTACGGTAACGATTGACCAAGCATGGTTACAGATAGAATATATTTCAGATGACACGATAACAATGCGAAAAAAAGGGTCGCTTGGATCATATAAAGACAAAGATCAATATAAAGATTTTGACTATGGCAGACTAATGTTCTCAACAGCCATGTTAAGTGTTGATATACCCGAGGAAACACAAGTTATATATGTCTCTGGGAAAGGTCGTGAGTTCACATCGGCTATGACAAGTGCTGTGGGTGCTTACAGTAGAACTCATGGCTTTGCTACTGGGGCTTTGATAGAACATCCAATCTTTATAATAGAAAATATTTTAAGGGTAGAATTAGGGCTATCTGATACGAATATAGACACAGAGAATTTTGATGACATTTACGACCTAACAGACACTTATAAATCAGCATTTAGTCAAGATAGCTCTATAGGGGCTATGGATTTAATTGGTGATATATGTAAGCAATTTTGTTTGTATTTCTTTTTCGATTCATTAGGAAAGGCAAAATTTCTAAATTTAAAGTTGGCGACTGCTTATACAACTGCAACATTCAATATCGACTTTGAAGATATAACCTTCAATGGTGTTTCAAAGACACCAATGGATCAAGTTAAAACCAGTATTAATTTAGGGTACGATTATGACTACATATTGGGCAACAACAGGTTAAATGAAGAAAGTGCCACAACAACAAATTCAGACTTCAATTTAAATAATGTAAACGCAATGAATATAGATGGCAATAAAATAAGATACGATGTAGAGGCTTCCAGTGATACCAATGCAAGAGCCTTGGCTAATACAATATTAGATTTATATGAAGACATACACCAATCAAGAAAAAATTTATTAAGTATAACCTGCCTTAAACCTAAATATTTAAAGGCTGAGATGGGGGATTTGGTATCCATAGATAACGCCCCCTCTGATGTTAAAATATATGGTACAGCATTAAGTTCACAAATCTTTATGATAGTGAATATTACAAAGAAAATAAACAAAGTAACATTAAAATTAATACAGGTTAATTAGAGGATAAAGGTTTCATAATGGCAAGAAGTTTTATTTACGACAACATAGGGCTTACAGAGTCCACACTAACGGATGGAACAGTAAGTGGGACAACGTATGACCCCACAGTAAGCACCGTTACAAACGAGGAACGTGCAATAGATATGTCTATCAGTACAGCATTAACAGGATTCAGTGGTGCTGACGATGATGACCTCCCAGCGGGGGGTGATGATGGAACTGACGATGGACTTAGATTTGACGTTGGCACTGCAAACGCATCAACCAACGCCAATGCGATTGCAGTATATTTTACCTCAGCACACGGACACGATATGAAAGTATACTCTGGCAGTTCTGCAACGGATGGGACAGTAATGGGTACTGCTCTTGCCAATAAAACTGATAATTGGGTCGTAGGCTGGAATGTAATAACTTTTTCAGCAACCGCTGGTCAATATTGGTTTATTCATGCTACGACAGGTCTCTTTGATGATATAACAGAGGTTATAATAGGTAATAAATATGATTTTGATGTTAATCCTGAATTAAACGCAAAGACTGGGGAAGAGTTTGGCACAGATATAATGACATCCTACGGGGGAAATGAATATGCAAACAAACGCCACGCACCTAAGACTACTTGGGATTGGAACTGGTCGCATATACTTAGTACACAGAAAACAGCCTTAGAATCCCTCAATGCCTCAGTACAGGACTGGAAGAAGTTTATATATTATGATGACTCAGACTCTACTACAACTCCACCCTCAACTTATCACTATGTTAGGATGACCAAACCTGTTACTTTTACTGAGGTTGCCCCTAACGTATATAGTGCAAATATGAGCCTTAGAGAGCAATTATCGTAAAGGCATACTTACTATCCAATAGTAAATAAAAGTCCCGTATAGGGGGTGTTTTAAGCCTTATACGTGCCTCTATGGGTCTGGTATGACTACATTCAGCTCAATAGCACTCCACCGCACCAATTCTTCAATAAAATTACTAAATTCCTTACGTTCAAGAGATTTGGTTGATTCTATATTAAAGTGATTCTTTATAGTCATGTGCATTTCTTGTTTAGTATATCCGAGTTCTTCGCTTAATATATTAATTATATTCCAATAGTAATTATTCTGTTGTCCCGATCTTACCCCAACCTGACTTAGTGTGAAATAATATTCCCCATCCTCTACTTCAACAGTAGGGGTTATTATTATACCATTCTCTACTCGGCAGTGCAGTCTGGACATATACCCATCTTCCACAAAGGTTCATCTGCTGAGAACCATAACTTACCTTCAAATATTTCCCATTTACACTCACAAACAGGACACCAACTCAAGTCTTGGTCTGCCCTTACTTCATCATATTTGTGGTTCTCTCTCTCCTTCTTCTCGATAACCTGATTGCCGAGGGCATCTATAACCCATTGGATAGAATCAGATTTTTTCCATTCTTTCTTCAATGATACCCCCTAATAGAAGTAAGTAGTTTCTGGCATCCTGTATCCTGCCCATAATAGGCTCTGAGGATGACTCTGTACCTGTGAGTACATAATTTCTTATAGAATCCATGTGTTTTAATAGATAAGTTAATGCAACTTGCTCAGATGATATGTTAATTCTATCTGCTATGCTCTTGAAATTCTTAAACTTATCCTCATCGCTAACCGTATACTCCTTGCCCTTATCAAGCATAATACGGTTTTCTTCTTCCTGCATGGACTTAGCCCATTTTATAAAGTCTTTTACTTTCATACCAACTCACACCACCCATTAGATAAGGCTATTTCCACATCTTCTTTTATCATTAATCGGATGGTTATTCCATCTTCAAGATTCACTCTCCAAAAGTTACACTTGCTTACCAATGGCTTTACCATAACACCTTCTTCTAACATCGTTTGTGTTCTCATCTGACACCCCCTTTTACTGTTGCTATAACAACATTGCCATATTGTACATAAATTTCATATTCTAAATGATATTGTGGGATTGTTTTGGTTCTCATAGTTTTTAATATGACATCCATTCCTAAATCATCATAGTCTTTTAACTCTTTTATTAAGTCATTTACTTGCATTCTTACGTTCCCTTCGTTTCTTGGCTTTCCACTCAGCAATCTCTTTTCTCTTGATTACCTTCAATTTTTTTCTCTGTTTTGCTTTGCGATTAGGCATAATAAAAAATCAATCTACTTATCTAAATTTTTATGGGGAATGCCAACCACGACATTACACTCATATACAACCTGATTCGTTCTCTACAACCACGTTATTAAGTATTATCCCCATAATTTTAATAATATCCACGCTGGTAAACTCATTATAACAAGGATTACCTGCATTAGCCATATAAATCCAATTACTTTAAGTGCTTTTATCATAAATCCTCTCGACTCTAACCTTTTTTTCTTTCAATGGGCATTTTTTCATAAGTTCTATACGATTTTCACCCGTTTTGAACCCACAATATATCCCTGATGCGAATGGACATATTTTGCTCTTTAAGGTGCAATATCCAAACACATATCATCCATACATGGTTCACATATATACACATCACCGCAATGGGTACACTCCCCTTCGTCTACAGTATCAACCAACCTATTAACAATATTACTAATATCTGCCATTTTCACCAAAAGTTCAGCTTTGGTCAGGGGTAGTAATTCCATTTCGGTGTGTCCCCAGATTGACATAAGACCATCTCTAACTTTATTTTTCATAACATCCTCCCAAGTAAAGATTCAACATCCCCGTCTTTGTACTTCATTATTAAATTCTTTCTCCCTTTTAATTCATCATACCATTCCTGTCCACGCTTCTCTATTGCCCATTCCACAAATTCAGCGGGTGTTTTATGGGCAGAGAACTTGGATGAAAACACATGGCATCCGACACATAGACAAAATCCATTATCTACATCCCACCTGACTGACCTGACTGACCGTGAATAGAAATGATGAGCATTTAAGGGAGATGTTTTATGACACTTCTCACACATCCCATATTCACGGACTTTGCTACTCCACGCTAAGTCGAGTTTCTTAGTCAGGCTCTTCTTCAAAAGGGTAGGTCTTCCTTCTTCTCAGGTATTTTCTTGCCATCAAGAACATTCAATAGGCTTTCCATACGGTCTTTAACTTCACCGTAGTTCAATTCCTCGCAAACTCCCATAGATTGCACGGCAAGTTTCAGACATACCTGACGATGTATATCTTTAGTCCTGTCGTCTGTGGTTGTAGCTTTATAAGAGCCACTTACACTTGGGGGTGGTGGTGTGTTTCTGATTGGCGTACCTTCTTCTGGTATGACATTCCAGCCAAACTTACCTGCTTCGTATTCTTCTTTTCGGATATTGATAGAATCACCCTTGGTAAAGTTCCGCAACTTTTCATGCAGGGCATCTGTGGCAAATAATCCAGTCTCTTCACCACCATGCTCAAAGGCATACAAGTGGTACATACCATAACTATTTGTTCCTTCGATTGGTGTATCGTAAAGAAATTTAACCACATTATCCGTATTGGCTTTTATTTTTAAGGTATTTCTTTCCATTTATTCTCCTGTTACTTGTTTAATAAATTCTGGTGTCATAAGGCTTTTAGAGGAAGTTTTATCTTCCATTGCGAACCCGCTAAGATAGGCATCCCTATTTTTATACTTATCAAGATAATATTTGATTCCATCCACCGCATCATCGTATTCATTTCTTGGGAAAGACATGGAGCCTTCAGAATACTCGTCGAATCCATCCCACGATATTGTGAACCAATATAACCCAGAATCACCCTTATACATCTTTTTTCTCGATTGTACAAGAGTGTCTTTCGAGGAATCTAAAGAGATGTTCTTTTATCCAATTTATTTCTTCTTTTGACATTTCTTTTGGGAATCCTATCTTGTAAGAGCCTGTTATTTCTTCTTTATCCACACCTAATATTACCATATATTAATCTAAGAACCAAGAGTTATCTTGGCAATGGTCTCATTAGTTTTCTTCTGTCCTGTATTGATAGTTCGCTCTCCAGTTTCCTCGATAAAGAACCACAATCATCACAACGATAAGATTCATATCTGTTAGCCGTTGTCGTATAATAACCACCATTAGGATGTACATCTTCACTCCCACAGGAAGGACAAACTTCATCATCCATATAAACTCCTACATTTGGGTGTGATTTGATCCACGGTCTCAATTCTACATACACCTCTTCGAGTAACCTAACATCCTCTTCGTTGTACTCCAGCATATCATGTAAGGCTTGTTTATCTCCTGCCAGACAGTCAGTCCATAATTTAAAGTTAGTGCTTATCTTACCTTTGTTAGTCATTATCTGCCCAAGGTAATCTAACCTATTAGATGAGAATGCGAAGTTACGTTTGGCAACTTTTAAAGTATCTATCGATTGGTATGGTGAAGGGGGTAGATAACCGTTCATGTGGAATCTTGTATTTAATTTTTTCAGATCGAACTTATCACCATTGTGGGCAATAACAACATTGGCTTGGTCTATTAAATCCCATATACCACCCAGAACCCTTCTATCGTCTCTATTTGTGGCTTCTTTGGGCGTTTGAATGTCAGACATAACCTCGGAGTCGAATAACCATTTGGCAGACCAACTCAGAACATTCCAGTCTTTTATAACATTGCCATGTTGGATATATTTATTACCAAATAATCCCCAGACATATACTTCCATAGGTGTAGTCTCTATGTCAAATAAGAGAATCTTAACACCTTCAGGTGCAGTATAAGTAGACTCCCAAATACCACACTCAACACATCTTGTTCTTTGTTTGCCGTCTCTTACTCCACGCTTATGTACTTTACTGTGTCTGCAATTCATATTGACTCCGCATTAAACCATTTATTAAGTGACTTCTCCCATACATCGAATGTAACCTCACCTTTCTCATGCCTGACCCAGACTGCATCAAACTCTTCCTGAAGTCGTTTCCGCATCCTTCTGATACGATAGTCCATTGTAGGCTTGTTTTTTATTTTCCCCATTGCTTTAAAATAATGGCTTTTCGTCTTGTTTAAAATATTCTCCATATTTGCCGTTCCTTATATTAAAATTTAACTTACCTATACCCGTGTATCCGTTTTTGTATTGGAAACGAATCTTTTGCACATGAATCCCTACATAATCTTCATCTTCATCCTTATGCCTATGTACTGTTATACAGTTATCTGCTTTATTATAAAAGTTAGCACTTCCGCTTATATCATAGGGCGTTGGGACAACAACCTTCCTATTGTTATCACTCTCCATCTTTCTTGGGTGTGCCACTACCCATATATGAATCTCATGTATCTTTGCGAATGTATTTAGACTCGCAAGTATCCGAGATACATAATTAGTCTCGTTCTCTGAGTCTCGAAATTTATGCTCAACTGTATTCCACGGGTCAATTACAAGTCCATTCAAACCATAACGGAAATTTAATATTCTCGCTTGGTCTAATATGCTCTCTATGGTAACAGAATCTTCCTGAGTCCCAATGAACTTAATGTGATCGTTTAATATACCCATAGAGTTACGTGCAGTCTCTTCGTCTATTCTCTCGTCTCCCCAGAACGCTTGCCCCGTAAATTTACCAACTAATTTCAGAAGGTGATGTTTTACTGGGAAGTTCTCTGCTGAGAAGATACCGAACTTCCATCCATAATCTTGAATCATATTAATCATCAGGGCATCCATCCACTCGCTCTTGCCCATATTAGGTACACCCGTTACAACGGTTACTTCAGAAGGTGAAACCCTGTAATATTCATCTAATCCAGACCATCCTGTAGAAAGACCCTTAGAATCTGGCTTATTTAATAAATCAATAGCATCCTCGAGGACATCGCTGACAAGTACAACACCATCTATCGGGTAAGGGTGGGCATCTGTTATAATCTCAGTAATCTTATCTTCACCGTATTTCATAAGAACTTCATTCATATCCTTACAGTCGGTGGGATAGGTTACTCGATAACATTTCTCTCTGCCTATCCTTCGAGATAATTCATCTCGCATGGCATGACCAGCGGGGTCGTCATCCATAGCCAGTATAACGGTGGTTGCTCCCATAAGGTGTTCTTCTGCTGATAGTAAATAAGAGAATTTCCTATCGCTTGGATTGGAATTGGGTGCTATTGCCCCATCAGGAACACTAACTACATTATTATAACCCGCCTGTACCATCGAAAGGGCATCCATTTCCCCCTCTGTGATTATAACAGCTTCCATCCCGACCATGTGGTCAAACCGATAAAAACATTTCTCAGCATCCTTAGATTGACGATATTGTTTATCCGAAGTCCTGCTCTTTATATTTACAACCTCACCACCCTTATAAAAGGGGAATTGAATCCATCGGTCTTTATAACCAATACCAGCATCACAAACCACCGCCTCAGATATACCCCGTTCCTCAAACCATTTTACAACCTCTTTAGGCAGATCGGTCAATGGTTCTTCTGGCTTTATAATCGGTCTCTCTATTGGTGTTCTGGTCTTGTTTATGCTCCCCTTCCATCCACAATGGTGGCATTTATAAACACCCTCATCTATGTTAACACTAAGGCATTGGTCTGAAGATTTACGCCTATCGTTAGAACACTTAGGGCATTGTGTTTTTTCCTGCCCAGAAGTATGCCTTAGATTAATCCCTAATTCGTCGAAGGTCATAGGCATTCTGGACAAGTTTGATTTAACATTGGTAATCTATTAAAATTATCATTGTCGATATAATAGAATCCATCTGCATCCTTACCCCACGGCTCACCACATTCGCCACATCTTTTTGGCTGAGTTTGGGTGAATTGCCTTTTGTGTTTGTCTCTACCCTTCTGGACGGCTTGTTTTTTATCACCATTCAAATCGAACCAATCTTCACCAAAATAATATACAAGTGACTCTAAAGAGGATAAATATCTCTTTTTATATTTATGTTCTTCCGAATCCCTCGTTATACCTGCTGACGGTGATATTAGACCCAACCTTACTTGATTTCGTATTTCGGGGTTTCTTAGACCCCCCCATTGTGTTTCCATTTTATTCTCCTTTAGAATATGTTAATATCTATCTCGGTATCTTCATATATACCCCTACTGCTCGGATAACAACTATCATCCAATTTTACATATTGGCATTTTTCTGCACCCTTTTTTCTCCGCTTGACATAAACGCCTTCGATCTCATACTCCGCTAAGACATCAAAGTCCACAGTCTCTTCGTTCCATTTAGTGTCCCTCTCATACCGATATAAGTTTGGCTTGCCATCTATGTCAATGGAAAATGTTATTTCCTTGTCGTCAAAATCCAGTTTATAGTCTTGTTTTTCTAAGAACCACTTGGATATAGCCTCTGCAAACTCCCATCCGTCTATTTGTAGTCTCATCTTATTCTCCTTTAGTTAGTGTACTTGATTTGTAAATTGGCAAATTTAGTCTGCCCATTTTTACTTTTTGTTCTTAAAGTTCTGAGAGATAATAAATTAGATGACCAAAAATCATCATCCGTTGCCCACCTTATAACATCCCTAACTTCCTTCTCACCCCACCCATCTATAGTTATAAGATCGAATAAGGTATTTACAGAGCCGACTGTTAGTGTATTATCATCAAACCAATCTGACTTTATATGATTAGGGAATTGTTTATGTTTGGCAGTATAAAAATCCGTTACTATCTTCTTGAGATATTCCATCTGCCCCTGAGTAATATTTTCATTGTATTTAATTTGATGCCTCTTATTAGAGTATATATATCTTATATTATTATTTATAATAATAGCATCGCCTGTGTTTGATATGGCTTTAGCATTGCCACCCTCTGAAGAAGTACCAGAAATGGCATCTACCCCACCTTGTGTATTTGATACGGCTTTTTGTAAATTCTCATTACCCCCACCTTGTAGATTTGACACGGCTTTTAGCATAATATATCTTTTTTTGAATTTTTGGGTGTTTTCTTCCTTCTCAATTATAACATCAATGTAATCAAGTTCCCTAAGTTTAGTCATTGATGCGGATACTGTAGCCTTCGTACATCCAGTAACATTGGAAAAGTATATGTTATTCTTAATACATACCCCCCTGTCATCAAGGTTGGCAGTAATCTCACAATAGATCAGCTTATCCCTCGGTGAGAGGTCTATATTGTGTCTAATGGGTTTCGGAATATATCCTATATAACTCATCTAATTCCTCTGAAGAACGGGGGCGGAGAAAGGAGGAAACCGCCCTGAGTCCGTTCATAAAATCGGTTTAACGCATTTGTCAAAATAATCACATTCCTTTCCATCTCTTAAAAGACATAACTTGCCTTCCTTTTCACTATCTACCCATTGCTCGAGGTGTACTCCAATCATTACACCAAGACAAATATAACCTGTGGTATAATTGGCACAATGTTTGGATGGTAGAGTATTTTCCTTCTTTTTCATAGTTTACATTAATACTTATTGGGTAATAATACAACAGACAGTGTGGCAGAAAAGTACGCCACTATTACGCATTATATAATTCCAAATCATCCTCAAGTTCGTTTATATATTCCCAACATTCTTCAAGTTCATTATTGGCATCGTGGAGTTTGCTATATGCCAGAATTATACCGCACCAAAGTCCAAACAAAAATCCTACAGTAGCTACCCAAAACATATTCATTTTAATACTCCTCAATTATAAAACGCTGACTATTAATTGGGATAACTATAGTCTCATCAATATCCTCATAGTCATCATAGTCTGTATTGTGATCTGCATTAAATTCCTCAATGCTATCATATTCTGTATATTCACAGGCAAATGCTACTGCATCGAGTTCCACAACATCACTTTCATTAAGATGTAAGAATAGTTCACTCAGTCCATTATAACTGAACCTATCCTTTAACCCACTCCATTCAAAAGCACGTCTAAATTGATATTCATCTATTGTTTGTATCATTTTCCAACTCCTTTTCCATTTCACCTTTTTGTTGCCATGTTGTAATAACTTCTTCTTTGTATTGATCTAAACGCCCCTTGTCATTGAGAAGCTCCCATATCACATCGTATGCGTTGCGTTCTGTTTCTTCATTGCCTTCATACGCTATTGTAGAACCAAGCCAAAACATAACCATATCTGTTGTTATTTTGTTCATTTTTTCCTCCAAAGTAATGTTATAATTATAAGTGTTATCATCCACATCGTATTTATAAGTACGAATGGGTTTAGTATGTAATCAATCATTATTCCACTCCTCATTATCAATATTTCTACGAATTGCATCATATAAACCATAGCCATCATAGAATCCATCTATGTAATCAAGGGTATGTCCAGACTTTGATACACTACTCTTTCCACAACCACCCACTGGAGCGTTGTTTTCTCTCGTACAGTAACACCCACCTGAATCCCGATGTTTGTTGATGTCTAACCCACACAACGAACACCTATTGGTTTTCACCGAGATATACCTCATCTTATTGCTCATCTTTGATAGCATAATTCAAAAAATCACGTAACCCTACCAATACACCTAAATTACAGTCCTCAATCTGAAACAAAGCGTTACCACTATTTGATATTTTTAGGTCAAAATAATGACCAAACGCAATTCTCAATCTCAACCAACCAACTAAATCTTCATCTTCATTACTATCCTTCTCACCAAGACATATCTCTAATGTCTTATAATCTGTTCCATTGGTTTTAAACCCATCACCATATCTACCGCTCATATAATTACACTCAGGTTTAGCTTGTATTTCTTTTACATCCATCACACCACCTCACTTTTATCTGGTTGATTTATAACTCCACTCTCTATTAACTGGTTCGCCATCCTACCAAAGAATCCCTGTAAAGTCCATGCCAGTCCTGTATTAACAAGATGTTGCCATGCCTCTATTACCTGATCTTCAGATTCAGCCTCTACGAACCCTTCTGCAATGCCTACTGCATTATAATTACTCATTTCTATCTCCTTTTATTAGATGTTTAATATATAACTTCAATCTCAATAACTGGTATGTTATATAATTCTCATTTTCCTTCAATAGGTGATACTTGTCGCTTATTATCATGGATTCTAAAATAAGTTTTTTATCCATTGATTCAGTATTTCTATTTATCATTTTTATCTCTAAGATATTTTAAGATTGTACGTCTCAAATCAGCACTATGCTCCTGCTCATGGATATAATCATTGTGCAATCTACCATAAGATCGGTATAATGTTGCCAAAAATATAGTTACGACTATAGAATAAGCTATTATTAAGTGATTCATATTAATACTCCTTTTATCTTTAGTCGGTTATAATTGTTTTCTTCTGCCCACTGTTTACCCTTAGCCATTAGTTTATCTTTATTAACATATCCCTCACATTCGTAAAGTATCTCCTCCATATAACTGGGTTCACCTATTTTACAACCATATAATAAAGTAACTATATTCTCCTGTCTATAGTGTGAATTTATTTTCATAGTGTTATCCTTTCTTTTATTATTACTTTAGTATTGTAAGTATGATACATTAAGTGTACATAATCTTTAATCTCTCCTACTGCACCCTCCACAACTAATTTATTATCGTTGCCATACATTAAATACCAATTTACTATGTTTCCGTCTATTACGTATTGTTCATAATCTGAATATATTGTTTGTTGTTTCATTTCATTTCTCCTTTTTTATTAATACGATCTTAAAATATAATTAGCTTCAGAAGCCAACTCATCCACATTCATTTTATTTAATGAATCTTTTAGAATTTCCGTTACATAACCTTTATTGATTTTATAAAAGTAGTAATTTTCATCCTCATTTATTAATTCTGCATCCGCATATCTATTAAAATGCTTTATTAAACAGAATAATTTATTTAAGTTAATCATTTTCATTTTCCTTTTTTTATTTCAAATTGATAATATTCATTTATAATACCATCATTTATACTTGTATGTAGTTCATATCTATTTTTACCGATTATAAAATAGTTGCAATTCCTATTCACATCTATTCTATAATCTAATAATGATACTTTATCCAATTTATTGTAATATTCTTGTTCTGTTATTTTCATTGTCTTTTCCTTTTTTTTATTTCCAAATAACTATTAGAGTTTATAACACCCAATTTATAAAAGTCAATACTTTTTTTATAAATATTTCTTTTCACGTCATAAAAATAATTTTGTAGAGTCAAAAATATAACCCAAAATATAACAGTGAAAATATAACATCTAATATATAACCCATTATATAACAACCTATTGATAATTGGTTGGAATCTCGAAAATTGATAAAATCCCAAAAATGGATATTCATACGTCTAATTTCGCTCATATTGGCTCGAAATGGGGTCAAATTGGTTGGATCATGTCTTATTGGGGTATTGATACCATTAATTGATAAAGAGGGCGTAAAAGGTGCAAATATCGCCAAAAAATGGTATTTTAAGTGGTGGGTTGTGGTGTTATCCATTAAATTTATTTTAGGCACAAAAAAAGCCCCTTTTCAGGGGCTTAATTCGTTGATAAAAGCGAATTGCTATCTTATCTTACTTTGGGAAGTACGCCCAACCGCCAGACCATCTCGGCTTTACTGTAATATCGGCAACTTCAACCGCTAAACCGACATGACATGAAGTGGTTTGGCTGTATGAATCTTCACCCCTAACGAGTAAGGCTTCCTTTTCTCCATTATTTGTACGTCCGATCTCCATTTCATACGAGAACAACGAACCGCCCGCACTTCTCATATTGTTAGACTGTGCGTATTGATTCCGCCCCCATGCTTCGGCTACTTGTCTGTTCTTCATTTTTTCACCTCATTTTTTAGGTTGTGAACTTGACCCAATAGGTAGGCAATAACACCCATCAAGACTAAATCAAGCCCGTTAATATTGATCTGTTTAATTAGTTCCATTATTTCGCTCCTTTTTTAGCTTCGATTATTTTATCAATTGTATGATCTTTGGAAATCCTATCCCATTCATTCAATGAATTTCCGTCCATGTGGAATAGTAATGCACAATAACCCCTTAACTTGAACCTATTTAGCCATTCCTCCCTATAATAGCGGTCAACACGTCCAAAACGATTCACAAGCCATACTTCTATAAACTCAATGATCGTTTCCTTGGATTCATCCATTAGATCGGTTAAATGGGCAAGCCCGTATTCGTTGCCCTTCTCTTCTATTATTTGTCTATCTGTTTTCATAATCGTTTCCTTTTTTTTATTCAATTGTTATTAATACTCAGTCATTCAATGGGTCATATTATTACATCTATATATATAGGGGCTAAACTATTTTTTATTTATGGTGGTCTTGGTTTCCCTATCTTTAACAATACCAGAACAAAGCGGGTATTTTAATTATTTTTATTTTTCTTCGTATTTTCTCCGATTTCTTCGCACCGATTGGTTTGTAAAATACTAAGTCTAACAATATATTGATTTACACAGATCAAAACTCTAAATAATTTTAAAACTCATTTCCCCCCTCGGTATACAAGAACCGTGCCAAACTATTTATTAATTTTTTTCTTTTTTGGTTTTGGGATACATCCAAACAACCCCCCAATCTTATTAAAATCTTAATTTCTTAATTAAATCTTAATTTAAGGTTTTTTTAAGGTTTTTGGGGGGTGGGGGTGATGGTCATTTTTTAAAGTGGGGGTATCCATGCACCTCTCAAAATGAAATATAGCATTGTTTACTCTAAGTCCAGTTATAAAAGGATTTGAAAGAAAGTCCTAAGAAGAAAAGAGGGGATAGTTTTAGTGTCTACTGCTATAGGGGTATTAGTGCCTTATGTGGATTCAGGTCGAATTGGAAGCCATAGGTCATATTTACTTGTATTAATAAGTTAAAGTCTTATATATTATAACAATAATTTAAGGACTATAATGAATCTACCAGATAAATGGAAGCCTTCAAAAGTAAGGGCTTTAGAGTTTATGACAGCATACCCAAGTGCCAAGATGGAAGAGGTGGCAGAAGAAGCAGGGGTTACTAAATCAACTATACACCTATGGATGAGAGACCCAGAGTTTGTAGAGGTATTCTACCAGAAATATATGGTTTCTTTCGGGTCTAAGCTACCATCTATCTTAAATGCCATGATTAGAGAAGCAGAAGCAGGTAATGTTCAAGCTGGTAGGCTTATACTTGAGCATTCAGGTAAACTTATAAAGAGAGTCGAAATCAATAACACCAAAAGCCCTTTTGAGAAGTTCTTAGGTCAGAATGTATATGAAGCCGAGGAAGCTGAGTTTACCGTTATGCCAGAAAAGCCAATATACGAGAGGAAAATAAAACCGAAAACAAAGGCTCAAGAGAAGGCAGAGTTACGTAAGCTGGAGAATGCTATGGAAAAACGCAGGGAATCTGCCAAATGGCGTACCAGAGCTATAAGGGCAGGTGTAGAAGTCCTATCTCAAGGTAGAAAAACTCCAAATCAGATTAAAGAATGGCGTGAAAAGGTAGTAAAATCCGAAAATACCGAAATTCTGCCATAAATCTCATTATTATTGGCTTTATGGGGAAAAAGCCATATCAAATCTACAAGTATACCCCCCTACCAAAGCCATATCAAATCTACAAGGTGGGGTAAGCCCCTTTTTAGTACCCCTTCTCCTCGGTGAGAACATCAAACCCATGTCAAATACAGACTAACCCCTTTATATACTATAAAGGATATATATAAAACTATATACAAAGAATAGTCTATATTTGATATGGATATAGGCATTAATTAATATATTAATAGGCAATTCAACCTATTAATTAATATTAATACTCTTCTTTGTTGATTCTACGTGTTCTTTTTTTGGTATCTCGATTCGTAACACTCCATCTTCAAATTTGGCAGTAACATCACTTGATAGATTATCACCTAATTTAAATGAACGCTTAAATGAGGAATGTTTGAGTTCTCTCACAAGATAACGGGCATCTGCATCTTCTAATTGATGCTTATCCCCGCTAATCGTTAAAACTCCGTCTTCTACATCTATACCGAGTCGTTCTTTCGTCATCGAGGGCATTTCAGCAACGATTACGACACATTCGTCATAATCAACCACATCTACCTTCGGGAAAGAACCGTGTTTGAATGAAATTCCAAATTCTTTTTGGAAGTTCGGGAATTGGCTTTGCACAATCTTATCAAACATTGTGTCAAAGGGTGTTAGAAATTCATCTCGATTGAAATGAATTGGTACTCTTGCTATTTTCATATTTAACTCCTATGTATGCAAGTTGAGCTATCCTCACCTTGAGCGATAGCGAAAAAACTATTTAAAATCAGTTTTCTGAATAAAAATCTTTGTCAATAAATGAAATTTCAGGGGAAATTACTGCTTCTCTTGTGCTAAATGAGCCACAAGATGGACATTCTTCAATAACCTCTTCTTCAGGATTAGCAGAAAGCGTTTCCCATTCCCAATTACATTCATTGCAAATATATCTAGTTGTTTTATAATCTTTCATATCTTTAATTTATCGTTAATTTCAATATCTTCTGGTATTAACTGACAATAGCAATACTCTTTACAGACACTCCATCCTGATGCTGGCATTCCTCTTGACTCCCAACCTTCCCAAGTATCAATTTCTCCTGCACGGTCTTCGCAATCTGGACATAAATTCTTTGACACTGCTACCCATCTTAGCTTTTGCCCCATTTCTCCAGCTCTGCGGAATGCTTGGTTAACTCCTCCAATAATTCCTCGCTTGATTGCATTTCTAAGCTCTCCAAAGATTCTACCTTGCCCATTAAGGTCTGAATTAAGAATCCCAGCAATTGATTGTTGGCTGACACCACTTCTTGTAAGTCTGTCAATTTCTTGTCTAAGTCGTTCTGAGAAGATTCGGACATCGTAAGATAATCCGAGAGCAACCCATAAAAGTATTTCTCTATCTTTGTCATCTAATCCTTCTTTTGCTGCCATAATTTACCTCTTACCAACCTTTAATACAATAGGTGCTTGCATTATAAGTGCATCATTCATATCTTTCGCTAGTTTATCGTTAGAGGTCTTAGCAGTCTCTATAAAATTTCTTTTTCTAACTTTTTTTCGTGGAATCATAGATGCTTTTACTGTAGTATAGCCTTTTAAATGCTTACCACCATAACCAGCCATTTGAATACCATCGCTAGTCTTTTTAATCCAGCTGCAGCCAAAATAATAGCATCAAAGTCGCCAGCATCTAGCTTAGCAAGCCGAGTATTAACGTTACCGCGTAACGGCAAAATATGACCCTTAGGAATTGCCTGTAATATTTGCGACTGACGCCGTAGGCTAGAGGTACCAATACGCGCATCTTCAGGCAATTCTTCTAAGCAACTATAACGATTCGAAACCAATGCGTCACAGGGATCTTCACGCGCTAAGATAACCTTTAACTCCAGCCCATCAGGAAAATCAACAGGAACATCCTTCATCGAGTGAACCGCGATATCGGCCTGCCCTGCTAACAACCCCTGTTCCAACTCTTTAACAAACAAACCTTTCCCACCGATCTTTGCCAGTGGCGCATCAAGAATTTTATCTCCGCGCGTGGT
>ENA-OREN01002194-OREN01002194.1-marine-metagenome-genome-assembly--contig:-NODE-2194-length-20595-cov-4.209426_pt1 | contig 20595 bp, 17 predicted proteins | sample MGYA00248624_ERZ508555 | MGnify/ENA primary metagenome ERZ508555 (study PRJEB26222, sample SAMN06267773) | marine metagenome | isolation source: Saanich Inlet, British Columbia, Canada | place...
TGATTATTAATTTTGTGGGAATTGGTGATCCTGCAAAAGCTCAAAAAATGGGGAATGATATTTTTAAGATAACTGAGCAGTATGATGATATGGCACTTGAGTATCTTAAACAGCATAAGAAAACTAAGTACATATTTTTGAGTAGTGGTGCGGTTTATGGTGGTAATTACCAAGAGCCTGTCAACAAGGATTCAATTGCTACGATAGATATTAATAACCTTAAATCAACTGATTGGTACACACTCGCTAAACTATATGCAGAAGCTAAACATAGGTCATTATCTGACTTATCTATTATTGATGTTAGGGTATTTAATTATTTTAGTCATAGACAAAATATGGATGCTCGATTTTTGATTACGGATATTGTTCGAGCAATAAAGAATAAAGAAGTATTTAAAACTTCTGCGGATAATATTATGAGAGATTTTATTACTCCATCTGATTTTTATAATTTGATACAAGCGATTGTTAATTATAAGCCAATAAATATTGCACTGGATTGCTACACAAAATCCCCTGTTTCAAAATTTGATTTGTTAGATGAGTTGAAGAGTGAGTTTGGGTTGAAGTATGAAGTCAATAAAGGTGTTAATATTGTTAATGCAGCAAGGGTTAAGATTAATTACTATTCAATAAACAACATGGCGAAAAGTATAGGCTATAAACCTAAAGGAAACTCACTAGAGGGTATATTGTCAGAGTTAAATTTTTTACAACATAAATAGAGGGAAAATGAATTTTATATTTAAAAAACTATTATCTAAATATTCTAAAATTGTAGCTTATACAAAGTTAAATAGAGCTCACAGAAAGCAAAAAAGAATGAATTTTATATTTAATAAGCTATTAGCCAAATATTTTAAAATTGTAGATTATGTAAGATTGGGTCGCATTCACAGAAAGCAAAAAAAACAGTTTATTCAGCAATCTAAAAAAGTTAATAGTATTTTCTTAAAAAGTAATAGTTTAGCTAATAATAATTTTGTTCACGACACATGGAAAAGCTTGTCACAAAATATAGAGAAGGATATTATTCCTAAAGTAAAAATTGATTTTTTTCATAGGAAGTCCCTATTGGAGACAATGACGAGTAATAGCTACCTTACCAATCACAATGGATTTCTTAAGGAGATAAAAAATCAGTTTACCAATAAAGAAATAAAAGAGTTGTTACAAGAGGATTTAATTGGCGTCCCGGCTATTCTAAGAAGTTGTAAGATTCATGATTGCACCTCTTTAAATAGAATTGTTCACCTGTATCAGGCATCATTATGTCAAAAATGTGTAGGAGGAATTTCAGAAATTAGCGTGATAACTGAGTGGGGTGGTGGATATGGAGGATTGTCAAATGTAATTTATAAATATAGCCCCAATATAACGTATAACATTATCGATATACCAATTTCTAGCACTATTCAATGGTTATACCTTACTTCAGTATTTGGCGAAGAAAGTGTTAATTTAATTAATGAAAGAAATAAAAATATTCAAACTGGTAAGATTAATTTGATACCAATTGGTTTTGTATCTGATGTCAGTATCAAATTAAATTGCGATCTATTTATTTCTTCATGGGCATTAAGTGAATCAGATGAGAAATCCCAAGAATTTGTACTAAAGACAAAGCTATTCTCTTCTACTCATGGGCTTATCATTTATCAAGGTAGTAGTGATAAACATCCATACGCTGAAGAGGTTAAAAATCTTGTATTGGAGCTGGGTGTTCACGGGGTTCATGAAGATGTTGTCCCGGAGTGGAATACTGAAAAGATAATTTACTGGTAGATAAAATTGTATTTTGTTAATACTATTGCAAAATTTATTAAAGGCCCAGTTGGGATTTGTATTGTTGACTCTTTATCCGATTACTAATTTAAAAAAAATTCTCATTTTTGTTGCAGTATTTCAATGGGTTGTATTGACCCCCCTATGTCTATGTTTTATTTAGTCCATTTTATAAAAAAATACAGTGAAGAATAATAATAAAAAATTGTTGACAGTTTCCATACCAACCTGGGACAGGGAGGATAATTTAAAGCTTATCTTGGAAAGATTAGCCCCCCAGCTTGATGAAGATTGTATAGTAAATATAATAGTAAATAATTCATCATATAATGTTGACTCTATGGTGGAAAGTGTTATGGATAGAATATGTCAATTTGATTATAAAATATACACCAATAGAGAAAACATAGGGGGTAGTGCTAATGTTGTTGAATGCTTTAGAAAGTGTAATACGCAATGGAACTTTATAATTGGCGACTCTAAATTGCCATCTCTAGATGTTATAAACACATTAAAAAGACAGATTGTTAGCATGCCAAATGTATTTTTTGTTAATTATTACTACCCCTCAATCGATCATTCTGTCAGAGATAAGTCTAGTGTTGTATGTTCAAATATGGAATTTTTGTCAAACATGGGCTCTTTTGGTAATGTTATATTATTAGGAAATTCATTGTATAGCAATCATATTGTTAAGAAGTATATTGGACAAGCTTATCAGTATTTGAATTCATGGTCCCCTCAATTTGCAATAGTAGTGTTGGCAATGAGAGATGGTAAAAAAGAGATTTTACTGTCCAATAATTCTGTAATAGAGGGGTTTCTTAGAAAACCTGCCAAAGCATTGCATACGCAGTCACTTGTTGATTGTTGGATAGGATTTTCTGAATTACTTGATATCTTTGAGGATGATAAGTGTAGGCAGAGCCTTATAAATAATATTTTTGGATACTCTGAAGTTAGTTCAATGAATTTACTATCTTTAATTAAAGCAGTCTTATTGTTATCTTATTCTCAAAATAGGGGCTATGCATTGCATATGTTGTACAGAGCAACCAGTATTAGACATTTTTATGGCGTAAAAAAATATGAATATATTTTGATAATAATCACTAATCAGGTATTAAAGTATAATTTTTTACATAAATTTTCGTATATTTTGTATAAAAATATACGAAATCAATAATATTATTAAAGGGAGTAAGGTGAAAACTATTATTAACTATATGATGAATGCTTCATAAGTTAGCTAAATTAAAATTTAATACGGAATAAATGTTTAATATATTTACTGATAAGGCCGTTGTATGGAGTTTCTTTACAATTGTTGCAAGGTTCATTAAAGGTCCAATAACTATATTTTTTGTAGTTAGGTACCTTGATTTACAGCAGCAAGGCATATGGTACGCTTTTTTAAGTTTAGGAGCATTAAGTGTCTTTGCTGAACTTGGATTCACAAGAATTGTTTCGGTTTTTGTTAGCCATGAAAAACATAGTTTGCATGAGCGCCGCGGTTTTCTTTTTGGGAAAAAATCCCACTTAGCTAAGCTATGGTCACTAGTTAGTTATTCACTAAAAATGTATCTCTTTATAGTGCCAATTGCAGTGGTTTTACTTATAGTAGCAGGTTATTTTTTCTTTATAGACTATGCTAGAGACGTTTTCTATGTGTGGGTTATATTTTCAATCGTAACTGGCTTCAATCTGATTTTATCTTTATTACAATCCATTTTTATTGGTCTTGGTAATGTGGAGCTTGCAAATAAAAATATTGTAATAGGAACTCTTCTATCAGGAATTGTTACATGGGTATCTTTAGCTGGAGGTTTATTATTGTGGAGTTTGCCAATATCTATGCTTTTTTCTGTAGTTATATCCCTATTCCTCCTATGGCGTAGAACAAAGCGATTAGTATTTCAGTACTTTAAGAATAGCGGAGAATGCAAAGTAAAGTGGGCAAAAGAAATTATTCCTTTACAGTGGCGCTATGCAGTTGGTTTCATATCAGGTTACCTATCCTTTCAATTATATGTGCCCACAGTCTTTCATTTTGAAGGTGCAGAAAAAGCTGGGCAATTTGGTTTGTCATATGCGTTTGTTAGTATTCTTTTAACGGTTGGTTCGGTGTGGTTGAATGCGCATGCACCAATGATGACCATGGCTATTGCTAAAGGAAATGTTGATATAGCACAAAAGCAATTGAATCATGATATAATTATTGGCGCTTTGGTGTTTATATTGGGTGTGGGGGTGATATTGTTCAGCGTCTATATGATGAACTTGTACCAGTATTATAATAATAGAATTTTGTCGATTACAGATATATCACTTCTTCTTATTTCTCAATTTTCAACATTATTTATAGGCTTTATTGGGGTATATTGTCGTTTTTTTAAGGAAGAGGTATTATTAAATCTTGGGCTTGTGCAGTCGGCTCTAATGGTAGTGTTATTGTTGTTTGGGCTACCTAGGCTAGGGCTTACTTATATGTTGATGTTGATTGCTATTTTTCAATGGGTTCTTTTTTTACCTATTGCTTATAAACTATTTATGCCTTTTTATAATCGCACCTCATGAAAGTTTATGATGTGAAAAAATCATTTTAAAATATGCACTCTATTTTTAGGGTTTATACAGAAAGTTTATAGTTGCTTAATCCTATGAGAAGTTATATGAAGAATTTTATAAAACGTATTTTATTTTATTTTAAAATATTTGGAATAGATATTTTACGTACTTGTAGCAGTGTAAAGTCAATTCCTTTTTATCTGTCTAGTTACTTAGCTCTTAAAACTCAAGAAAATAAAACCGATCATCAATTTAAAATCAGGATGAACTACCCCTGTTTAAATGATCGTTCTTCGAACAGTGGCGTTACAAAAGGTCATTATTTTCACCAGGATCTATATATTGCATCATGTATTTTTAAAGATAATCCAAAAAGACACATAGATGTTGGCTCACGTTGCATCATATAGAAATATAGAAGTATTTGATGTTAGACCGCTAGTGTCAGCTCATTCAAGCATTATCTTTAATCAATTAGACCTAACCTGTGACCTACCGACTGAATATGTAGAGTGCACAGATTCGCTATCTTGTCTGCATGCCATTGAACATATTGGTCTCGGTAGGTATGGTGATGTAATTGATTATATGGGTCATATTACAGCTTTATCTAATCTGGTAAAGATGCTAGAACCAAATGGTAAGTTATATCTGTCGGCACCTATAGGTCCTCAAAGGATTGAGTTTAATGCTCATCGTGTCTTTTCTGTATCTTATTTTTATAATATGCTCAAAAATGAAGGTCTAGTTGTGAAAAACACGTCAGTTGTTAATGATAGCGGTGATTTTCTTTCTGGTGTTAATATAGATGATGGATTTGTAAATAACTTCGGATGTAAATATGGTTGTATTATCTTTGAAACTTCTAAAATTAAATAATAGAGAATTGATATGAAAAAATACTTAGTTACAGGTGGTGCAGGATTTATAGGTAGTCATATTGTGAATTCTTTATTAGCTAAGGGGCATCAAGTAATTGTATATGATAATTTTTCTGCTGGAAAACACGAATTTATTAATGATGCTAAATCAGACAAGAGTTTTGAACTGGTTGTTGGAGATCTTTTAGATGATAGACTTTTAGAAAAAACACTTAGAGGCTGTGATGCTGTCTATCATATGGCAGCCAATGCTGACATAAGGAATGGACTTGTATCTCCATATAGGGATATTGAGCAAAATACAATTGCTACATTCAATTTGCTAGAGGCTATGCGGAAGAATAATGTTAGGCGTATTATTTTTGCATCTTCTGCTGCTGCACTGGGTGAACCTGAAGTATTTCCAACACCTGAATCTTGTGCGGTACCAGTGCAAACTTCTTTATATGGGGCATCAAAAATGGCATGTGAGGGGTTAATCTCCTCCTATTGTGAAGGGTACAATTTTGAGGGGTATTCTTTCAGATTTGTTTCACTGCTTGGGCCTCGTTATCCACATGGGCATGTTTTTGACTTTGTAAAGCAGCTAAAACATGATCCAAGTATATTGAGAGTACTTGGGGATGGGTCACAAAGAAAAAGCTATATGAATATTCATGATTGCTTAGATGCAATATTTCTTGTTGCAGAAAAGAAACGAACGGCAATGAATGTAAAGCATAATTATCAAGTTTATCATTTAGGGAATCCTGATTATATAAGAGTGTCAGATTCTATACGACTGATATGTGATCAAATGGGATTAGATCCTAAAATTGAATACAGTGGTGGTGATCGTGGTTGGATTGGTGATAATCCATTTGTCTTCCTTGATGTAAGTAAAATGCAAGAAGAGGGCTGGGTACCGAAACACTCTATTGAAGATTCTGTGCGAAATACGGTTGATTGGCTTACAGATAACTCTTGGATAATGGACGATCGTACATGATATTTATAGTTTCGGTATGAGGCAAAATAATACTCGGCAGGCAGTGATCTTGGCTGGCGGAAAAGGAACGCGCCTGCATAGTCGACTGAACGGTTTACCTAAACCGATGGCGCCTATCTTAGGTAAACCGCTCTTGCAACACTTGATAGAACAGTGTGCAACTAATGGCATCACTGATATTCGACTGTTGATTGCTTATCGTGGTGAAGTAATTAAAGATCATTTTGGTGATGGTAATCAGATTGGTGTCACGATTCAATACTACATGGAGGATCAAGCACGTGGGACCGCTGGAGCGCTATTAGATGTCTTGGAGGATTTAGACGATCAGTTTCTAGTTATTTATGGTGATACATATTTTGACGTAGATCTTAATAAGCTATGGTCATTTCATATTGACAGAAATGCTGACACAACGCTCTTTCTTCATCCGAATGACCACCCACAAGATTCAGATTTGGTTGAGATTGATCAGTACTTGAAAGTGACAGAGATTCACACCTATCCACATCCTGATCATCAATGGCACCGAAACCTCGTCAATGCGGCACTCTACATGTTTAATAAAACAGCATTAATTGGGATGAGGCTTCCACTACAGCGCCCAGATATTGCAAAAAATCTTTTTCCTAAGATGCTAGAGTTGGGTAAGAGTTTGTATGGGTATGTTTCTACTGAGTACATAAAAGATATGGGGACCCCAGAGCGACTAGATTGCGTGGAGCAGGATATTATCTCTGGCAAGGTAGTTGCTTTGTCGAGTAATGTGCAGAAAAGTGCACTTTTTCTTGATCGCGATGGTGTAATAAATCATGAAGTCAATCATTTATCTGATCCGGAGCAATTAGAACTTCTTCCTGGAGTTGGAAAAGCAATTCGTAAAGCAAATCAGGCAGGCATACTGGTTGTTGTAATCACAAATCAGCCAGTTATAGCACGAGGTGATATAACTGAGATGGATTTACGGATTATCCATAATAAGCTTGAAACCTTATTGGGATATGAGAGAGCCTATATTGATGCGCTTTACTATTGTCCACATCATCCAGATGGTGGCTTTGATGGTGAGGTATCTGAGTTGAAAATTGAATGTGACTGCCGAAAACCATCAGCAGGCTTGTTAGTACAGGCTGCAGAGAAGCTAAATATCTCTTTGAGAGAATCGTGGATGGTGGGGGACAGTACAAGTGATATTTTGGCAGCTATCCATGCAGGTGTACGCAATATATTAGTAAGAACAGGGTATGCAGGTAGAGATGGAGAGTACTCATGTGTGCCTGATTATGTGGCAGCTAATCTTGGGGACGCGGTAGATTGGGTGGTGATGGGGCATCAGGCGTCTGCTGCTAAAGTCGAGCCATACTTAGCTAAGGCTGCTAACTCCAGATTGGTTCTAATTGGAGGCTTAGCTCGTTCTGGAAAGAGTAGCTTGTCACAGATTATTACTGAAAAGTTGGTGAGTCAGGGGCAAAGTGTAAAGGTATTTAGTCTGGATAATTGGTTAATTCCACAAGAGACCCGCTTGCCTAATGATGGCGTTTTAGAACGCTTTGATATGAAGGCTGTGGTTGAGTTTTCTCGCATGTTAAAAAGCACACGTCAATTGCTTACACATAAAGTTTTTCCATATGACAGGTTCACTAAATCATACACAGATCAGGCTAACACTGTAAATATCAACCGAGATGATGTTGTTATCATTGAAGGAACGCCTGCACTTTGCAATCCGAAACTTCTAATGTTGGCAGATTTTTCTTTTTTTATGGTGTGTGATGAATCAATACGAAAAGTGCGGTTATGGAATGACTACAGATGGCGTGGATTGGATAAGGCACAGTTTGAAGCTCTCTATTCACGTAGAGAGATAGATGAGCATACTCTTATCTCATCAAGTAGTATTCATGCAGATGTTGTGATTCAAATATGTGGTGCCGAGATATGATTGTTAGTAAAGCACCTTTCAGAATGAGTTTTGCAGGAGGAGGAAGTGACCTGCCTTCATATTATCGGCAAGAAGAGGGAGCGGTACTTTCAACGGCTATAGATAAATATATGTATGTCTCTGTGAATAAGAAATTTGATGGTGATATTCGTTTGAGTTATTCTATTACAGAGGATGTTGATAGAATTAATAAGTTAAAGCACCCTATTGTGCGAAATGTTCTCGATATGCTGAATATTCCAGGAGGGATTGAGATTGCTTCAATGGCAGATATCCCTTCAAAAGGTTCAGGGTTGGGTTCATCGAGTTCTTATACTGTCGCACTGCTTCATGCATTATATGCCTATAATAATAAACATATCTCAAAAAATGAATTAGGAAGGCTCGCGAGCCATGTTGAGATTGACTTATGTGGTGAGCCAATTGGGAAGCAGGATCAATATGCGGCGGCATTTGGCGGCCTGAATTTGATCCGTTTTCATTCCGATGAATCAGTCTCTGTTGACCCTATTATTTGTAAACCAGGCACGATTAAACGAATGGAAAAGTCTATTCTTGTTTTTTACACAGGGCGCACACGTAGTGCATCAGTCCTATTGAGTGAGCAGTCAGAAAATATTAAGAGAGGTGATAAACGTGTTCTGATGAGAGAGATGGTAAAGCTTGCATACGACATGAAATATTTGCTTGAGACAGATGACTTGGATGCTGTGGGTGAGCTGCTAGATAAGAATTGGAAATTGAAATGTCAAATGGCATCAGGTGTGACTGATTTCCAGATTGATGCTTGGTATAATAAAGGCATACAAGCAGGTGCGAAGGGTGGAAAATTATTGGGGGCTGGAAATGGTGGATTTATGATGTTTTTTGCACCACCTGAAAATCATTCAAATATAATATCGGCCATGAAGGGGCTTAGAAGGATCCCATTCTTATTTGATAATAATGGCAGCCAGATTATTATCTACCAGTCAAATAATAGAGGAGTTTGATCAGTAATGATATTTAGTATAAATAATTATATAGAGCAACATAATATTGTAATGAGTTGTTTGGATGTAAAAGAGATAGAGAGTGCAATCTCTCTAATTATGGACAAATTAGTCAAAGGTAAGAGAATAGCAGTTTGCGGTAATGGTGGAAGTGCATTAGCAGCATCTCATTATATTACAGACTGGAATAAGATGGTCAATCTGAAAACAGGACGACGATTTAATGGAATATGTTTGTCTGATAATGTGGGAATAATAACGGCTTATGCAAATGATCTATCTTATGCCAATATTTATTCTAAGCAGGTAGAGAATCTACTTTTACCTGATGATTTACTGATAACAATTAGTGGGAGTGGAAAATCACAAAATGTAGTGCGTGCCACAGAAGTAGCAAACGAAATGGAGGTGACAACACTAGCTATTTGTGGTTACGACGGTGGAGATTTAAAAAAAATCTCAAAACAATCAGTCTGGATAAAGTCATACGATATGCAACTTTGTGAAGATGCCCATGTTATGTTTGGTCATATAGTGATGAAAAGCCTATGTGGATCTGATATAGAAGTTAAATCGAGTGGTGGATAATATATATGGAGCATCATTGTGCCCGTCATGATAACAAATAGAGTCTTAATCTGTAATAATATTAAGCCCACTTATTTTCTCAGTTATAAAAAAAATAGTTATGAACACAATTAGTAATTCTCAAGATAAAGGCAGTGAAAAAATATTCTCAATAGTCGTATCAGTTTACAATAAAGTTAACTATCTAGAGAGAATGATGTCATCAGTATTAAGTCAATCATTCTTAAATTTTGAGTTGATCTTGATCGATGCTTGCTCAACAGATGGTAGTTACGAGTATTTAGAGAAATTTAATGACCCTCGTATAGTACTGATCAAACAACCAAATATGGGTGTTTCTGTCGCAAAAAATTATGGAGTTTTTGTTTCTAGTGGGAAATATATTGCATTTTTAGATGCGGATGATTATTGGGAAAAAGGTTTTCTAGAAGAAATTGTAAGATTACTTTCTAAGTACCATGGATATGAGGCATATATAACAGGATATAAGAGAATATGGAAGAATCATACAGATATAGTGCAATATGAAAACAAGTGTGCTGACGGTATAGCCAATGATTATTTTAAAAATAGAGTGAATGGATGGGGGGTGCATACTTCTTCGGTTGTAGTCACAAAAGATATATTTAATCGTGTAGGTGGCTTCCCATTCTTACTTGGCTCTAGGATAGTAGGGAAAAGTTGGTTGGTAAATTGTAATGGTGAAACTCTATCAGAAATTTCTTCATATAGTTTGGACTCAGGGTCAGTAGGTCTTAATAGATCATTCCTCTTAATCCCCCAACCCTTGGAATCTATTGTAGATTTAGAAGTTGCCTTGCCAGATATTCCTGCTGAGGATCAATTCATGCATGATTCTGTAGCCCTTGTTTCAGATTTTATATACTCATCAAAAATACTATCAAACTGGGATGGTGATGTTTCTAATCAGATGACAACAATTAAAAGAAAACCAGTTATACATCCTCATTTATTTGCTATGTGTGCTGTATTGAGTTCAAACAAATATAAAGTATGTCAGTCTCATATAAAGAACTATGTTAAATACTTAACTGTTTCATTTTTACAAAAAGTTAAGCAGCTACCGTCTGCTGATAGGAAAATAATAATAAGGTTTCACGGCCTCCATGCAGTTGGGATAAACAGCTATTTAGGGCTTTTTGTGACATCATACCTTACGAAAATAAAACTCCGTATTCGACGTATTTCAATAAAGTTGTCACCTAAAGTTTAGAATTATGCTCTTTTCTTTACCTCTTGCTACATGGTTACTGTCAGCTAAGTGGCCGTTCGAACAGTGAGCGCTTATTTTATTAGTATTGTTTGAATTGTGGCGAGATGAGTATCAAGTTTCAATGTAAATAATACCTTTACACTTAGAGAGTATATCGCCACTGAAACTTGAATAAATGGCTGCTTAAATCTATATCCGTTTTATGGGGGGGTGTATGAGTTAATGGATGTGTATCCTATGTTCGTTTATAGGGATATAAGTAAAGTTGAATGTAATAATGGCGCTGGAATATAATGTGTATAAATAAACTAACTATACTTAATGCTTTTGTGCTAATTTTTCTTTTTATTAGTTTTTTTCAATTTAATATTACTCAGATACTTCATTATGTATGGCTGATTAATGCTTCGTTGATATTTATTGCATGTAAAGATATAAGAGGCTTACCTTGGGGCTTGGTGTCTGCTTATGCTCTATTAGTTTTTTCGATACTTATCCACTCATTCTTTATTGCTGACTATGTTGATATTAAATATGCAGTGAATCAAGTTGGTTTTATGCTGAGCTCGTCATCAATAATTCTATTATATTCTTATTTGCCAGACGAACAAAAAGAATCAAATTTTATCTGGTTTAAATCTGCGGTTAATATTCTTATGTTTATAATAATCGGGGTTTTAGTTTTTTTAGGACTGAAGGAATTCATCTTAGCTTATGATTATAACGGTTTATATCATCGGCTGTTAGGTACACTATATATTCATAAAATTGGCTTAGGATTGATTTTTGCTTGGTACATAAGTTTCATGCTTGCAGGAAAGAAAAATCTAGCTCCAATTATATTATTGCTGCTTGTTCTTGTTGTTGGTTTTGGTATTCGATCATTAATGTTGGCGTTAGTGTTATTTCTTCTGTTTCATTTCATTCAAAAATCATTTTATGGACGAAAATTTATTTATTTTATGCTGATTGTTTTTTTTATTTACATTACATTTTTCAGTGTAAATATAGGTGATTTAGCTCATTTTGATATTAGAGGTTTATCATTACAGCTGGCGCTAGATATAGCTAGAGATTTCCCTTTAGGTATTGGTTTAGGGGGGTTTGATGAGTTTGTAATATTAGAACCTGGTTCTTTTACGAAATCAAACTATCTTCAATTCATTTCTCCAAACACTTTGTTCTATAAAAGTGAATATTTGCTTACAGAACTTCCATCTGAAATTTTGATACTAACAGTAACATTTGGCACCCTTATAACATGTTTGTATTATCTTATGATTATGCGTATGATCTTTTTTGTTTACGCAATCAGATTTTTGTTATTGAATCATGAGCGTGTTATTCTAAATGTATTTATAATTTATACTTTTATGGGGGTTACTCGACATCCAATCTTCACTTTATCATGGTGGATTGTAATAAATATGTTTGTTTTTATTTATATTAAATACAGAAATAAAACGAAGATATTACAATAGTAATATATTTTATTTTTCAATAGGACTTTAGTTTGTTTATAGTAAATATTGTTGGCGGTCTTGGAAATCAGATGTTTCAATACGCTGTTGGTCGAGTCTTATCAGAAAAACATGGTGTGGACTTATATCTCGACACAAGGGCCTTTAACAAAAGTAATATACATAATGGCTTTGAACTTATGCGTATATTTAATATTAGTGCGTTAGTTGCATCAGACACGGATATTATGAATATGATTGGATGGAGAGCTACGAAAATTGGTCAACGTCTTATTAGGAAAAAAAAGCTTAATTCCCTTGATGGGGATTGTTACTTTAGGGAGAGGGAAATCTCTTTTAATAAAGATATATTTTCAATATCTAGTAATTGTTATATTTCTGGTTACTGGCAGTCTGAACTTTATTTTAATAGATATGAAAAATTAATTCGAAATGATTTTAAATTTTCTTTATCACTCACAGATGAAAATGATGAGTTAAGTAGAAAAATAACAAGTTGTAATGCTATTAGCTTACATATTCGACGAGGTGATTATGTTTCAAATAAACATACCTCTTCTGTTCATGGCATATGTTCGCCTTCATATTATAAAAAAGCAGTAGCGTATATAAACGAAAAACTAGATGATTCAGTTTATTTTATTTTCTCTGATGACGTTGAATGGGTGAAGGATAATTTTTCAATCAACAATGAATGCCACTTTGTTGAAAATAATGACGGCAAGGATAGTTATGTCGATATGCACTTAATGAGTTTATGCTCTCATCATATAATTGCTAATAGTTCGTTTAGTTGGTGGGGGGCATGGTTAAATCCTAGTAAAACTAAAATAGTAATTGCGCCTAATATATGGTTTGCAAATGGAAGTAATTCTAATGACCATGTGCCAAAATCTTGGGTGAGATTATAGTGTGTCTTTATAAAAAAAAGATAGAAATAAAAGTTGGGTTACTAGCATGAAATCTTATGATGTTGGCTTAGAGCCATTCGTTTCTCTTATTATGCCTGTAGGTAAAGCTGTTGATATCAAATATTCTAATGTGACCGCAGTTAGTGATGCTTCTAGAACCTTTCTCTCAGCAAAAGGTAAGAGCTTCAATAATTTTAATAGTGATAAAAGTAATGAGCAAGTTATTTTGGGTAACAATGGTATACTTTTTGAAGACGATGATTTTTATTTAAAAATTTATGTCGATCCTTTTAGAACGGTACCTTTATTCTATAGTGAATCTGATGGTTTATGTATTAGTAGTGATATTAAGCAATGTCTAATACATGCTATTGATGATGAAGTTGATAAAGTCGGTTTTTGGGAACTAATTAAATATGGTATGTGTCTTGGAAATAGGACTATTTATAAAAATGTAAAGCAATTCTCTGGCGCCTCATATCTTAAAATAAATAAGAATAAATTAGAGTATTCTTTTGGAAATTACTGGGACTATTGTGTTCCAGAGGATCAGTCAATAAATTCAATGTCAGAAGCTACGTTTAGGTTAAATAATTTATTGAGTCGCGAGTTTAAAAACTCAACTTCAATATCCAACAAATATGTCATGGGTATAAGTGGTGGTCTCGATAGTCGTCTATCATTAAATTACTTGAGTGGCTTTGCTGATAAAAAAAAAATAAGTTTATTTACTTTTGGTAATTACGAAAATACTCTCGAATATAAGTATTCAAAAAAAATAGCTGAAATATCTGGCTGTAGAGAACCTGTATTTTGTAAACTGGGAGTACAGTCATATGTAGACTCATTGTTAGGCTTATCCGTCAAGTCTGCTGGCCAGATCAATCTTATTCATGGACATATTATAGATTGCCTATCAAGTAAAAATTTATATAGTGATGGCAGTTATCAAATATCTAATTATTTTAGTGATGCGTTGTTTGGGTGGTGTTGTATCAATCCTCCTGAGGATATTAAAGTTGGTTTTAACAGAAAAATAAAAAATATTATGAGTGATAAATATATTCCACTTGATGTTAAAGATGGCCTGATTGATGATATGAAAGGTATTTATAAAAGGATATCATTAAAAAATCATAATTACTCTTCATTCGATGAGTATTTTTACCTAGTTGAAAAAAATATTAAATTACACTCATATTTGATGCATTTTCAAAGCTCGTTAGCTCCAATAGTTTCCCCCTATTCATCTACTAAACTTATTGAATTTATGATATCGGTACCTATTGAATTTAGACAAGGAAAAGAGATAATCAATAGCTTACTAGTTACGTCATCAATTTTCTCTGATTATAAATTAAATGATATTTCATCGCGTGATTATGCTGGTGCAACCAGTAAGTTAAGTTGGAAAAGCTTTTATGGAATGAAGTTTAAAATAATAAACCGAGTTAATATTATCTTGGACCTGATGTCTGGTGGGAAATATAGGGTTAAAAATGTCAATCATTCTGAAGATTTACAGGGTGTATACCATAGAAAATTTAAAGGGAAAATGAAGGAGGCGGTATCATTTCTTGTGGAAGAAGGAATCCTATCTAAGGAGGTGTCATCAAAGAGGTTTAAACCTCTACGGCTAAAGCCAACAGATATTGGTGAAAACCTGCACTTATTGTCAATAGTACAAGCTATACGTTCTTTGAAAAAGTGATTATAATAATATGAAGTTTTCTTTTTTTAACGCTGGGGCAGATTATATTGGATAAGTGCCACTTAAATGATTTTGCTGAAGGAATAGTTAATATAGAGAAACTTACTTAAAATAAATTCCATGTATAAATCGTAGCGTCGGCTTTTCCAAATTAATTATTGTTCTGTAACTATTGGCGTCAGAATAACTGACTGTACATATTTTGGTAGGTTTCTTTATAATGGAAAACAAATCTCACAGAGCGCTTGAAAATTTTTATAAATAATATAAGGTTTTAATACCCAATGAAGTTTCTTATTACAGGTGGTTCAGGATTCATCGGATCGGCAGTGATCCGCCATCTCATAAACGACCTGGAACATGAGGTGGTAAATGTCGACAAACTCACATATGCAGGGAACATGGAATCGCTGGAAGATATTGCCAACAACCCGCTTTATTCTTTTGAACAAGTGGATATATGCGATTCTAGGGAGGTGGAACGTGTTTTCAACATGTATCAGCCTGACAAGGTGATGCACTTGGCTGCAGAATCACATGTCGATCGATCAATAGATGGACCTTCCGAGTTCATTCAGACCAATATTGTTGGCACATGCGTTTTGCTTGATATTGCAAAGAATTACTGGTTGAAATTGAATAAGAAGAAACGTGTGACATTTCGTTTTCATCATATATCCACTGATGAGGTTTATGGTGATCTAAAGGAAACCGATGATCTTTTTACAGAACTGAGCCCTTATGACCCTAGCTCACCATACTCTGCCTCTAAGGCAAGTTCCGATCATTTAGTTCGCGCATGGAATCACACATACGGCTTTCCTGTGGTTATAACTAATTGTTCCAATAACTATGGCCCTTACCAATTTCCGGAAAAGTTGATTCCGTTGTTCATCATTAATGCCGTTAAAAATAAACCATTACCTATATATGGTAATGGAAGACAGATCCGCGACTGGCTCTATGTGGAAGATCATGCCCGCGCCTTGGTCAGAGTGATAATGTATGGTAAGAATGGTGAGACATATAACATTGGTGGTCATAATGAGAAGACTAATATCGAAGTAGTTAAGAGCCTCTGTACTATCCTAGATGAACTAGTACCTGAACACCCTGAGGGTATTGATAAATATGAAGAGCTGATTACTTATGTAACAGATCGTCCTGGACATGATCTGCGTTATGCTATTGACGCCTCAAAAATTGAGCGAGAATTGGAATGGACTCCAAGTGAAACATTTGAGAGTGGCATTCGTAAAACAGTTATGTGGTATCTTTCAAATGAGAAATGGTGGGCCGGTGTACTTGATGGTAGTTACAAAGGTGAGCGGATCGGATTAGGAGTAGAAAAGTGAACTGGAAAGGAATAATTCTTGCTGGTGGATCTGGCACACGGTTACACCCTATTACTAAAGGTGTTTCCAAGCAACTTCTTCCAATTTACGATAAGCCAATGATCTATTATCCCTTGTCAGTGCTTATGTTGGCAGGTATTCGAGATGTATTGATAATAACTACAATAGAAGATCAGAGTGCATATAAGGATTTGTTAGGAGATGGAGGGTGCTTTGGTATAAATATCCAGTATGCTGCTCAGCCTTCACCTGATGGATTAGCTCAGGCATTTATTCTTGGTAAGGAATTTATTGGAAGTGATAATGTTTGTTTGATTTTAGGGGATAACATATTTTATGGACAGGACTTCAGCCCAAGATTAAAAATCGCAACAGAACGTTGTAGTGGATCTACTGTATTTGGTTATCATGTACTTGACCCTGAACGTTTTGGAGTGGTTGAATTTGATGAAAACAAAAAGGTGTTGTCGCTTGAAGAGAAGCCTGTGGAGCCAAAGTCAAATTTTGCTGTCACTGGTCTTTATTTCTATGATAATGATGTAGTCAAAATTACCGAGAATATTCAACCATCAGCGCGTGGTGAATTAGAAATTACAGATGTCAATATTGCCTATCTTGAACGGGGAGATCTTTGTGTAGAATTATTAGGTCGAGGTTTTGCATGGCTCGACACTGGAACACATGACAGTTTGATTGATGCAGGTCAATTTGTTCAAACCGTAGAACATCGACAAGGTTTTAAAATTGCTTGCCTTGAGGAGATTGGTTTGAATAAGGGATGGTTGACATCTGAGCAGGTGCAAATGCGTGGTGAAGAGCTTATCAAAACAGGGTATGGAAAATATCTGTTGGATATTTCCAGATAGTGAAGCTGCATTTCATTCAGAACGAGGCAACACCTCATAACAACGCATTAATCAGAGAGTTATTTGAAACCGAAGAACTTGAATTGGTACTTTGGTATGCACGTGAAGAGTCAAATAAGTATAAATGGATGACAAACCCTACTCACGAGATTCTGCCGGCTAATATCTATGGTGATTCGCATATCAATTGGGATCTGGTTTTCCGGCTAGTTACGCATAGAGCTGAAAAGGTTTTTCAAACAGGTTGGGGCAATCCTACCACCCGAATGAATGTTTTTTTATTCTGGCTAACACGTCGGTCATACAATCTGTGGTTCGATTATCCTCAGGATCAAGTGGAACGAAGTCTAGTGAAAAAGTGGCTACGTGAACTATTCTACTACATATTAAAGCGTTCAAAAGTAAATGTTTTTTGCGTAGGGAAAATGGTGGTAGAGTATTTTGCTGAACGTGGTTTCCCACGTAAACGTTTGATTAATCTACCTGTGCTTGTAGACGCCACAAGAAATAAGGAAGATTATGCTCATCACCGTAACAGAATCAGGAGTAAATACTGTGTGGGTGAAAGCGACCTATTTCTTGTTGCTGGTAGTAGGTTAACGAAGGATAAGGGTTATGACTTATTGATTCAAGCCTTGACCATTCTACCGACGGAGAAGCAGAAATATGTTAAAACACTGATTATAGGTAAAGGGAAAGAGAAAGAAAACCTCCTGCGTCAGATCAGTGAAGTGGGTTTTTCAAATTATATCTTTATCGAAGAGTGGATGGATGTGGATGAGTATAGGGCATGCATATCGAATGCAGATGTTTTTATACATCCAGCTCGGTTTGATGCTTATGGCGGGGGTACTTTAAATGCAATGTCATTAGGGGTGCCTGTGATTGCTTCATACCAGTCTGGTTCAGGACCAGACAGAATAGATAATGGAGTATCGGGATGGCTTTATGACTCTAAAGATGTTGCTACTTTATCTGCATTGATTGAAGATTTTTATAATGATAGCTCATCATTGAAAGATATGGGAAAAAAAGCTAGAGAGACTTCGCAAACTTGGAGTTCAGATAGAGTGGTTAAAATATTACGAGAGAATGTTGTGTAAAATGGATTTGAAAGTATTAATGGGAATAAATATGACAAAAATATTAGTATTTGGTGCAACGAGTAATGTGGGTTACAGATTCATCAGGAATTATTCTAATAAATATGATCTAACTGCTGTGAGTAGATCTCATCTGGATGGATTAGATTCGAAAGTTGTTGTTGAAAAACATATTAATAAAGAATTTATTAAGGCTCAGCTTGAAGAGCTATCCCCAGATTTTGTAATTAATTGTATTGCTCATGGTAATGTAGATTATTGCGAAAAGAATAAATCCGAAGCCAAGAGAGTTAATTATGATTTAGTTGTTGATTTAGTGGATGCTGTTAATTTATATCCCGATGCTAAATTAATTCATTTTTCATCAAATGCAGTCTATGGTGGCTCTAATGCTCCATATGATGAAGAGAGTAAAGCAGATCCAATTAATTATTATGGCAAAACAAAAAATAATGCAGATAACTATATTAAACTAAATTCCCATAAATACGCAATATTGAGGCCGATTACACTGTATGGTCAAAAAGAAGAATTCCAACGCAATAATCCGATAAACTGGATAATCCAAGAATTAAGTATAGGGAATATTTTGCACTTAGTTGATGATGTTTTTTCGAATATGCTTTATATTGATGATGCTATAATTGCTTTAAATCGTAGTGTCGAGCTAAATTCAGAAGGAAGCTTTAATCTCTCGTCATATAAAACATACTCCATGTATGAGATAGGGCTAATAGTAGCGAATATTATGATGATAGATAGCTCATTAGTTATTGGTGTCAATTCATCTTACTTTAAAGGAATGGCACCAAGACCAAAAAATACAAGTTTCAACAATTCCAAGGCTACTGAATCTCTAGGGGTAGATTTTACTGAGATAGAAGATGGAATTCGGTTGATGCTTAATAAGTCAAAGTAATGCGATACAATATATTTTTAAAATAAAGAAGGTAATATGATTAGGTTATTAATTGCAAGGTTCTACTCTTACATATTTGGACTGTTCCATGATTATCTACACTACAATATAAGAGGACTGGGGTATTTACTTAGATTAATAAATAGACATGCCATTATTAATATTAAGGGAAAGCATATGTTTCTTAATTATAACGTATCCTCATCATATACTAGATTAATAAATGGAAATTGGGCTGAGCCAGAAACGCATGTATTTTTAAATAATGTTATTCAATCAGTTGATGATGCACTATTTGTTGATGTTGGTGCTAATGTGGGTGAAATGATTCTGGATGTGGCATCTCTCAATAATGTGAATTCAGTTTATGCATTTGAGCCGATAAATGTATGCGCTGATGTAATGAGGATAAATAATATATTGAACGGATTTAATAATGTAAACATCTATGAAATGGCTTTATCTGATACAGAGGGTGAGTTTTTTATGGAAAGCGATGGAACTCCACAATCACAGGTTATAACAAATAAATCTGATTATAGTGATAAGAATTTAGTTCCAATAAAAGTAACAACCCTGGATAACATTTATAATACAACGATTAAAGATGATATTGCTGATGCTATTACGATAATACTCATTGATGTTGAAGGGCACGAATGTAAAGTTTTGAGTGGTGCAAAAGAGATGATTGAAAGCGCCATGCCGCTTATCATCTTTGAATATAACAATATAAGTAAAAAGCATTTTTCATTGGACGATATTCGTAAGTTATTGCCCAGTTACTACGAAATATACCGGTTAAATAGATTAGGTAAACTAGATAATGACTTGATTAACACGTGGAATTGCGTAGCTGTTAGCTCAAAGTCAAAATATTATAATAACGTTATTACTCAGAAGTTTTAATCCCCATGTCCCATATAAAAATAAAAAAAAATAAAAAACATACTACAACATCAAATGATGGGGTCGAGAATGGTTTCCTTATTCCAATTATAAATGCCCATGAAAAATTTGTGGAAGATAAGCAGTGGCCTATGCAAGTTTATTGTACTGTAGCTAAACCAGGGGAGGTAAAAGGGCCACATTTGCATCACAAACGGTGGGGATTATTCACATGTGTTCGTGGAAATATCAAGGTTGTGGTTCGTATAGACGGTGAATATCAAGAACACTTTACAGGCGATGATTATGATTATCAAACTATACAGGTTCCCGCGGGTATTCCTGCTGCACTTGTAAATATTGGTGATATTGATGCCTAT
>ENA-OREN01002203-OREN01002203.1-marine-metagenome-genome-assembly--contig:-NODE-2203-length-20541-cov-4.174257_pt1 | contig 20541 bp, 18 predicted proteins | sample MGYA00248624_ERZ508555 | MGnify/ENA primary metagenome ERZ508555 (study PRJEB26222, sample SAMN06267773) | marine metagenome | isolation source: Saanich Inlet, British Columbia, Canada | place...
GAACTATTCCATTCATAGGACTTGCAAATGGACTGAATAAAACAAATAGCAATAGTGCAATTGCAATTGCCTTGTAGTATTTTTGTTTGATTGTAAGAGCCTTATTATACAATTTGAAAGTTGCGTGTGCTGCTAATACAGCAGTAATTGGTGCGAACATGAAAAATAAACGAATTGCTCCACGAGCTCCAACAACCATTAAGACAAACCAAATCATCAAAATGATATGTTCTTTTGAGATTTTTTGAATCAGGTTGAAGTTATGCTTGTCTTTGTAAAAAGAGTGCAGATAGTATCCAGCTAGAATTGCTGCAAATGCTAGAAGCGATCCAATATATAGAGCAATTGAAATTGTGTTTGTCCCATTTAATGTGCTGCCTTGAGAATACCTACTAAGAGTGAATCCAAGAATGAATGCGATATATACAGCAGTTAGACTTTTTGGATTTTTTAGTTTTTTAACCATATCACTAAAAACAAAAACTGAACCTAACATGAATAAGATAAGGTATGCTGGAAGATTTCTAACACCAAAAATTGAAGGACCAAATTGGCTCATCCATTGAGTGAAGTATGGTTGATGCTGTTCTGCTACAGTTAATTCCCATCTATTTTTTCCAAGAGGTCTGATAAGACCATCCCAGATTTCTGAACCTTGGCTTAGTACTTCTGTGAAATTTCCTGAAATAATTAAGACAATTGTTCCAAGTGAAATTGCTGCAACTAAGATAATTAGACTGTGAGGGATTTTTTCTTCAAGGGGCGCTATTAGTTTTTTGATAGCTTTTGTTTGTGAAAGTAGTTCTAACAGTAAGACCCCTAAAGTAAGAAATGCAATTGCAGTTGTGAACGAGTTAATTAATCTTGAAATGGGATAGATTGGGATCCATAATGAAACAATTAACATCACTGATGCCATCCAAATAAAGTAACCATAAATGTCGTCTTTACTGAGTTTTCCAAGTATGAATTGAATTAGAGTATATCCACTAATGATTAAAATTAAAAATTTCCATCCACCCCAACTTTGACCCATAAGGCCAGTTGCTATACCTGTTCCTAGAGAATAGAGTAACTTTTGTTTTGTTGTAGATGATTTGACTGTTTTAATGAAAAGCCACATAGCGATAAAAAAGAACATGATTCCAAGAGCCTCGTGATCTGAAAATCCAGCCATTGTTCTTTGAATAAAAGCTGGGACGATTCCTAAAAAAAGAGTTGCAAGTAGTGCTGTTTTTTTATCAAATAATTCTTTGTTTAGTAGGTAAAAGAAAACAAGGGCGATTGCAAAACAAATTACTGGGTAAATTACAACTGTAAAATCAAGGCCTTGATTAGGAGCAAAAATGTTTACGACTTTGTGTAAATAAACCATGAAATTGGTTTTAAACAAATGTTCGAGTGTACTGATCCCTTCTGGGACGAAACGCCCAGTATCAACTGCGAATAAAGATCCATTCTCTTGAATGTAATGTGCGTATCTGTAAAAAAGATAAGGGTCAAGAGCTAAAGGGATATATTTTCCAGTAATGGCATCTTTTAAATTTGAAAGAGTTTGAATTCTAATGTTTGAAGTGATATAGATAATAATTGCAAGTAGTAGATATGGCAAAAAAGTAATCCCTTTTTTGATTAAGTTTTCTCTTTGCCTTTGTTCAGGTGTGAGGTCGTGATTGTCCTGGTCTTTTAAGTCATCTTTGTTTTTACTAGAAGGAGTAAATGCTGATTGAAAAAAATTTTTAACTGTTGAAATAATTGAGTCGAGCGGAGCTCTCGTGACTTCGCTATGCGAAGTTTCTTCACGTTTTTGATCTGAAGTTTTGGAAGTATTATTATTAGTGTTTGAACTAGTGGTATTTTCTTCTATCTTTACTACTTGGGTTTTTTCTTCCTGAATTTTACTTGTGGAATCTTCTGAAGAATGATTTGATGGCTCTTCATGATTTTTTTCATGGGTGTTTTTGATCTCTTTTATTGTGTTTGTATCTTCACTCATTTTGAATAACTCCTAATAATTCGTAAGCTAACCTTTCAGCTAACCTAGTACGACTAAGTTCATTTGGCGCTGAAAGAACAACACAATTATTTTCAACTGTGATCTTTGAACCCTCACTAATTCTTGCAACAATTGCTGTTTCTTCTTCGCAGGAAATAACTGGGAGGTCTGCACAACCAATTTCGCTTAAACAGCTTTCAAAACTTTGTACTCCTTTTGTTAAAAATAAAGTTCTGTAAAACAAAGTCATACCAGTTAAGTCGATTTGCTCACTTGGATCTTTACTAATATATACTTTCTGAGCATCTAAAATCTCTTTTGCAGAAGCTGGGACTTGAATTGTATCAACAGCTGTTGGTGGTGATTGAAAGAAAAATGATGTTCCAGTTAAATCTAAACGCCAAAGGCCATTGTGATTTTCAAAAGTGAATTCATTGTATTCAATGTTTTGAGTTTGCGCTTGGCCGTTATCGCCAAAACTGCCGATACCAATGAAACCTACGATACTTAAAGCCATTAGAGCTGCAATAAAAACTGCTACTCTTTTTTTATAACGAGCGTTTTTTTGCTCTTTAGTTAGACGATTTTTTTTCATTTAAGTATATATTTGATAATTTAGCCTTTTTAAGTTTTATGGCAGAATACTTTTGGTGATCTTTGATTGTTTCGCTTGTTTTTTATACTTAAGAAAGTTTTTGCTTATTATGGAGATTTGGCAATCACTGGTACTTGGAATAGTTCAAGGTATTACTGAGTGGCTTCCAATATCTAGTTCAGGGCACTTAGTTTTGTTTCAAGAATTATTTGGATTAACTGTGCCACTTTCTTTTGATATACTTCTTCATTTTTCTACACTATTAGTATTGTTTGTGTTTTATTACAAAGATTTGATTAAGATAGTTATGGCTTGGCTTAAATGGGATGTTAAATCGGTTGATTTTAAATTAGGTTTATTTTTAATTATTGGAACAATACCAATAGGGTTAATTGGCGTGTTATTTGGAGACTTTATCTCTTCGCTTTTTGGTTCTTTATTGTATGTTGGGATTGCACTTATTTTTACAGGTGTAGTTTTGTTTCTAACACGAAAAATTAAACATGGTAGTAAGAAGGTTTCTTTGAAATCTGGAATCTTGGTTGGTTTAGTACAAATGTTTGCTATTTTGCCAGGAGTATCTAGAAGTGGTATGACGATCAGTAGTAGTTTGATCTTAGGAATATCACGAGAAGAAGCCGCTAGGTTTTCTTTTATGCTGGCGATTCCAGCGATATTAGGGGCTACGATTTTAGAAGGAGGGAAGATTATTGGATCTGGGCTTGGTTTTTGGCCTGTAGCTGTTGGGATGATTTCGTCTTTTGTAGTTGGGTACCTATCACTTAAATGGCTACTTGGTGTAATTTCTCGTGATGGTTTTTGGAAGTTTGGATATTACGTGATTGCACTTGGTGGAGTACTTGTGGTAGTAAGTTTGATTTAGAATTAGACGTCTTGCATTTCCTTATACCATTTAGGCATTAGATTGAATACTTCTACTTGACGATTGATTCCTTCTTGCATTGAGGTTGTTGGCTCGTAGTTTAGAAGTTTTTTTGCTTTAGAAATATCTGCGCTACTTGCAACATCTGCTTTGTCAGCTTCAACAATTTCTATTTTGAGTTCTTTTGGATTTAGAGAATCTTGTTTTTCAAATGCTTTTTTGATGCATTCAAGCCAGTGCTTTATTGGAAGTGGATTCTGAGTTCCTATATTGTAAATTTCATAGTTAAAGTCTGAGTCTAATATCTGAATGATTCCTTTTACTTCGTCTTCAATGTAGGTTGCATCTTTAGCTGTTTTAAGGCCATCTCTACCATAGATTTGTAGAGTTTTATTATTGTGAGTGTAATTTATTGCACGTTGGTGTAGCATTCCAAAAGGACGTTGGAGTGGTCCGTAAATTGGTCCGAAGATTCTGATATTTGCAACTTTAAGATTGAAACTGGTATGGAAAGAATGACAGAGAACTTCACCTGCTACTTTAGTTGCTCCATAAACTGATCTAGCTTTTGTGATGTCGTCTTGCTCAGTTACAAAGAAGTTTTCTTTTTCTCTGTGGCCGTAAACTGAAGAAGAGGAAGCGAATAGGAATTTTATTGGATTTTTATTTTCTTTTTGCTTGTCAGTTGTTAGAGTTAGTAAATTTGTTGTTCCTTGCACATTTACTTTAGTATAAAGAAGTGGATTTTTAGTAGACATAGGAACTCCTGCCATAGCTGCTAAGTGAATAATTGCATCAATTTTGTGATTTTGAAAAATTTCTTTTAGCTGATCTAGGTTTGTGATGTCAGCTTCATGGAAATGGAAAGTTCCAGGAGTTGATTGAGGGGTGTTTTGAGTTGTTTTATTATTGTAGCTTAGAAGTTTGTCATATACTGGGCCTAGTTCTTCTTGTGGAAATATTTTAGAACCTTGGTTTGCTGATAGGTGAACTAAGTCTACATTGAATTCTTTGCATTTACGTGGATAGTAATCATTGAAATTGTCAAGTCCAATTACATTGTCACCTCGCCAGATTAAATTACGGGCTAAGTGGGATCCAATGAATCCTGCTGCCCCAGTTATTAGAATGTTCATTATAGTGTCCTTTTTCATAAATCTATTTAAAGATTATGACTGCGAGAGGGTTTGTGGCAGGTAGAGGTTCAGTGAATTCTTTTGTTCCAAGAGTTGGTGTACATAGAATTAGTGGTTATGATCTACAGTTTGAAGATGTTTTACGTGCTGAGGGGAGCTTTCATTCAGATATTCTTGCGGCATATAATGTGATCCCAGAACATGAACGAGCGGACTTTAAACATAATGGAGCGGTAACTTCTGTTATTGGACTTAACATTGATGGAGGTATTGTTAGAGGAAAAGTTAACAGAACAAATTATTTTTTTCGTAATGCGATGGAGAGAGTAGCAGAGTTAGATACTGAACCACAAGAGATGGCAAGGTATTCTCCAAATATATTGAATACATCATTATGGTCAGTGATTAAAGATGAAGATGATGGAGGGAGATATAAATTAGTTTGCCATTTACGTGGTGTTGGGGCTCTTGGACAAGGGCAAATATTTACTGGTATTGCGGCAGGACATGTCGATGCTAATCATCTGGCTTCTAGAAATCCAATTGAAGAATCTTTTAGAGAAGAAGTTGGTGAAGATTTGACTAGTGGTTTTTTAGAGGAGTATTCTGGATCTTTAACTGGTTTTAGATATTTAGTCTCTGAAGGAAAGACTGGTGCTGTTAATCTAGTAAAATTGCTTAGGCTTGGTGATAAATCTAAATTGATTTCATATATGGAAAAAGGGCATAGGCTATTAGTTGAACAGGACGATGGTAGTCCAGAGATTGGTGGAGTTGTTTTGATCCCTTTAGAAGATATCTCAAATTACCCTGATTGTCAAGTATTGGATTTTCAAGGTCAAAGTAGCCCTCAAGGTAGAGTTGAAAATTTGCTTGCATTTAGATTGAGACCTTATTCTCAAAAAGTGCTTCAATTTTTAAGAAAAGATGAGGCTGCAAGAAAAGAATTATTAGAACTTAGTGGTTTTTAATTTTTTGATAATCTTCTAGTTTTTAATGATTTAAAAAATTCATCTGTTTCAATGTAGCTTTGTAAATTTCCAATATCAAAACGTTCTTCTATTTGCAAAGTGAATGTAGGGATTGTTTTGTAAGTCCAACCGATGACTTTTCCCATAATGTCTTTTTCATGATGTGTTTTTGGATTTTTTAATTTTTGTTTAAGGGTGTTTTTAATAATTGGAAGTGATTCTTTGGAAAGAATGTAAACTGCTGGGCAGGCAAGAATTGAATTAGTTTCATTTGGTTTTGGTTTTTCTTTACAAGAAAGGACTTTTGTGTAATTTTTATCTTGTTTGTTTTGGTCTATTTCTACAATCCCATATTTTGAAACAAGTTCTTTTGAATTTAAAGGATAAGCACAAATTTGGTTACTTGGTCCATGTAAAATTTGGTTTTCAGTCCAGGTTTTATGCATTTTTGTAAGGCTAAAATCTTTTGAAAGAAGAGTGTCACTAGCAATCAGAAAAATATCTTCATCTTCAATATTAAAGTGTTTTATTGGGTGCAAGAAATCTACAATTGCACCATTTCGCTTATTGTTGTCACAACAAGTATTTTTTAAAATATTTTTTTCTGGAATGTCTTCTTGTTTTGCCCAAGAAACGAATTGATTAAAATGTAATGAATTTGTAACTACAAAAATTTCAGTGATTGGTGTATATGCTTTGATTTTTTTAGCCCAATAACTTAAAATTGGTTTATTTGCAATTGGCAAAAGGCCTTTTGGAATATTCTTAAGGTAAGAATATGCTTGGTTATTATTTATGTCGTTTTGCAGACGCGACCCAAAACCTGCTGCTAAAATTATTGCTTTCATTTTTAAATAGAATTATTTAGATTTTTTATTTATAGTTTACTGCCTTCCAATCCCTACATAATCAAAACCAGCTTCGATAACTTGGTCTGGTTCGTAGATGTTTCTTCCATCAAAAATAACATGACAATTAGGTGCTTCAATTTTCAGGGATTCAAAATCAAGAGTTCTAAACTCATCCCATTCTGTGATTAAAGCAATTGCTTCTGTATTGGTTGTCGCATCTTTTTGACTTTGAGTAAAAGTGATTGATTGAAGTTCATTTTCTGTGAATAAGTGCTTTGCTTCTTCAATTGCTATAGGGTCATATGCTTTGATTTTAGCACCATTTTGAATTAGCTTTTTGATGATATGTGTTGATGGGGCTTCACGCATGTCTGAAGTTTTTGGTTTGAAACTAAGGCCTAGAACCGTGATAGTTTTATTTTCAATCTTATTTTGGAAATAGTTTAGTATTTTGTTTGGTAAAACGTCCTTTTGAGCCTTATTGGTTAGATCTACTTGCGTTAGTAAGTTTGCTGTGTAGCCGAATTGTTTTGCAGTATTTGCAAGTGCTCTTACGTCTTTTGGAAAACATGATCCACCATAACCAACACCTGCACCAAGAAATTTTGAAGAAATACGGTAGTCCATACCCATTGCTTGAGCAATTACTTTGATGTCAGCATTTGCAATGTCTGCGATGTTTGCAACTTCATTAATAAAAGAGATTTTGGTTGCTAAAAATGCGTTACTTGCGTATTTGATTATTTCTGAAGTTTCCCATGAAGTCTCAATAAAAGGAATGTATAATCTGGAACGTCCAAGGTAGATTTTTCTAATTAGGGATTTTGCTTTTTCTATAAGTTCATTATTTTTTGTAGTGGTTTGGTTTGTTCCAACTACAATTCTATCTGGGTGTGTGAAATCGTGAACTGCTGCTCCTTCTTTTAGAAATTCTGGATTAGATAAAATTTGGACTTGACTACTTGGATTTGTTTCTTTGATTAATTTTTGGCAGCTTTTTGCTGTGCCTGGTGGTACTGTACTTTTGTTAATTAGAATCTTGAATTGATCGCTAGGGGTGTGAACCGCTACAGTTTTGGTGACTTGGAATACGTATTCAAGGTTAGCTGAGCCATCTTCTTTACCTGGAGTTCCTACGCAGTTGAAAATAGCTTGCGCTTCATTTATTGCTGTTTTAGCATCAGTAGTAAATTGAAGCCTTTTTTTTTGAATATTATTTTTTACTAGTTTTGGAAGGCCAGGTTCGTAAAAAGGAATAATGCCTTGTTTGATAGAATTTATTTTATTTTCATCGATATCAACGCAGGTTACATGATGTCCAAGATTTGCTAGGCAGGCTCCAGTTACAAGGCCAACATATCCAGTTCCAAATATTGCGATTTTCATGATAGAAGAATCTTTAGAATCTGTTTAAAAGTGTTATGTATGTCTAATTTAGGAATCCAAGGTTTTGCGCTAATTCTTTGAAACCTATTTGCTTGTCTTGAAGTTTCATTGCTTTTAATGTAGCAGGAGTTGTCGCTGGAGATTTCCAATTAGAAATTGCTTTTAATTCTTTTCTCATAATAAAAGCTGTTTTTACAAGAAAATTCATGTCACCTTGGACTGGCTCAAAATAGATATATTCTTTGCCATTTTCTGCTGTTTTAATTTTGATTGGCATATGTAAACATTCTTTTTGCAGAGTTTGCATTGTGATTGAGGGATTAGGGTAATGATTAAAATTTTTGTTTAGAAAAGTAATCTCTTCAGGAGTAATCCCATCAAGCATGAAACTTTCAACCATTACATTTTTGTTAAGAATTGGGTCATAAAAAGCAGCACCTCCAGATTGAGGTTTAGCTTTGTTTTGTCCAACAATTTCCATGACCATCCCATAGCCTAGGTTTCCAAGTTGTAGTGCTTTAGATAAAGAAGGATAATCAATTGAAGAAGTCAAATAACCAACATCTTCGATATTAAAAGAAACCATGTCTTTATGTTTTTTAAGAAGACTTAGATAATCATCTTGAGATAAGGTGTTTTTTTCATATGTGTTGTCTAATAAACTTTTTTTGAAATGAAAAATAGAATTATCATGCATTTTTTGCATCATCATTTGGCCATGGTTGTGAAGGCGTTTGTTACTCTCTTGAGACCTATCATAATGAAAAGTATTATCGCCATTTTTTGTGATTCCATGAAAGTCTTCTTGAATCATGAAATAAATGTTATCTTCTTTGAATGAATAAAAATTGTGAGTTTGCCATTCTTTGATGATTGTTTGAGCTGTTTTTTTATTAAGAATAATTAACATCTCTTGCTTTTGGATAATCTCTTGCTTTGGAAGCTTGTTTTTTTTTGCAAGAAGTGTTAAGTCGTAAATAATTTGGATCATGTGACGTTGACCTAAAGTTAAAGGTAGAAGGGTATTAGGCTCTGGCATATCTTGCATTAATTCTTGTTTTTTTTCTTCTGAAAGAGATTTACCATTATTTTCTTTTTCCTTTCTAATTAAATTGATTACTTCTTCTTTTTTGAAATTAGAGGGGTTTAGAAGATATTTTGTGCCAAGGCCTAGCCTGGTTGCTTCACCAGCACAGGCGTGTTCCCAAAAAAACCTTCCGTTAATTATGCATTCTTCTGCTGGCTTAGTATTTGCTTTTTTATCATCAAGAATGTAAACTTGATCTTTGTTAAGTGGTTTAAGTTTTGCTAGGTTTTTGTAAGCATTTATTTTATTGACATTTTGTTTGATATTATCAATTGTTATCTCTTTTTCATTTTTGAAGAATTCACCTAGTTTTCTATGAAGTACCTTTAGAGAAGTATGTTTGTAATCATTGAGTGTTTTGAGTTTTAGCTCAGGTTCCATCAAAATGGTGAACTCTTAGAATTTGTTTAAAAGCGTTGTGCAATGAGAGAATCTTGTTAATAAATATTTTAAAGATAAGTTAAGAAAAAAAGAAAGACAGCTTTCACAACAACTGTCACGTCCGGTTGACATACGAGCAGACTTGCGCTGTGCTTAGTCTTGCAAGGAATAATTAAAACTAAATTAAGAAAAAAAGAAAGACAGCTTTCCAAGGTTCCCGTATAAAATACAGTACAACTTGGAACGGAGGAAGTCTTAACTTCTAGGTTCGAAATGGAACTAGGTGATCCCTTCCCCTATGGCCGTCCATTGAGCTATGATCGTGGGTTATTTATAAAGCTTTTGTTTGTTATTCCAGTGCGTTTTTATAGGATAATTGGCTTTTGAGGCTTATGCAGAGTGGTAATGAGGGTGATGCTTTTCGAACTTATGATGTTCGTGGGATATACAGCGAGGTTTTAACGCCAGCACTTGCTTATAAAATTGGCCGAGCACAAGTGATTAGCTTATCTGCTAAAAAAATAGTTGTTGGTTACGATATGCGTGAAAGTAGTGGACCAATATCTTCTGAGTTTATTCGTGGAGCTACAGACCAAGGATGCGAAGTTATTTTACTTGGACTTTGTACAACTCCTACATTGAATTTTGTACTTTCTGAATTAGGCCTTGATGGGGGGGCGATGATTACTGCTAGTCATTGTCCAAAGGAGTATAATGGAATAAAACTAATGAAATCTCGTTCCTTACAATTGTATCTAGGTGGAGGACTTGAGAAAATACGTGATTTGGCAATTTCAGGTGAGCTTTCGAATATTAGCCTGGCTGAAAATAAAGGAGAAATTAATGAGCTTAAAGCACGTTTTGCATATATTCAAAAGTGTAAAGACACAGCACTTGAATATTCTGGATTCAAAATTATTTGTGATTATGGTAATGGTGTTGGAAGTATTACAGCTAAACCATTTTTTGATCAAAGCAGTGCTAAGGTTGTACATATGTATGCTGAACCTGATGGAAATTTTCCAAACCATCCAGCGAATCCACATGACTTGGAAAATTTGTCAGATCTGCAAGCGGCAGTATTGGAGATTGGTGGGGATATTGGGATTTTTTTTGATGGAGATGGTGACCGTGCTTACTTTGTTGATGAAATTGGAAAAATTGTGATGCCTGATTTGATTTTAGCATTACTTGCTAAACATGAATTGGCTAATTTAGCAGAAGACCTTGGTGATTTGAAAGAGAAGGTTTATTTTGATTTACGAATGAGTAAAGTTGTTAGTGAAGTTGTTAGTTCAAATGGTGGAGAACCAATAGTTATGCGAGTAGGAAACCCATTTTACAAAGAAAAATTAATCTATGATGGTGGAATTATTGCGGGAGAGTTATCTGGGCATATTATGTTTTCTGATCATTATGCAATTGATGATGGCCTTTACGCTGCAATTAAAGTTTTGAATATAATGACTAAAACTGGGAAAAAGTTGTCTGAATTGATCTTGCCATTTAGAAAATATTTTGGGTCAGAAGAAATAAACTTGAAAGTTAGTGATGCTAACTCTGTTTTGGCAGCTGTAAGTAGCGCTTTTGAGGGAGGAGAGCGCCTTGATATTGATGGCGTTTATGTGAAATATTTTCATTGGTGGTTATCTGTTCGTAAGAGTAATACAGAGCCACTTGTTAGGGTACGGCTTGAAGCTAATAGTGAGGCTTTGCTTGAAGAGAAGAAAAAAGAAGTTCTTGATGTCATCTCATCTTTTTTACAATAATATTAATCAGAAAAATAGAATTAAAAAAATAAAGATAAATTAACAAGAGGAAGAATCAGTACTGGCTGTTGTCCATTGCGTGCAAGTTAATTTGTCTAGTTGATTTACAGATCCTGAAACCATAACATTTCTACTACTACAAGTTAAATCTTTGTGGATATTTGCACATGACATTACTGAATATAAATGCAAATTGTTTTGTAATGTAGGGTCAGTAGTTGTTTCGTAGATCCCATGGTTATTTGCAGTCAATTCAGAATTTATTACAAAAACGTCTTTTGCGTCTTCTAAATATAACCCATATTCGAATCCTTCAATTCCACTATTACTAATACTTGTTTGTCCTCTGCTTTCGGAAATTGATATACCTTTAGAGCCTGTAGCAGTTAGTCCTAAAATTGTGATGTCTTCTAAATGGATGTCCTTACTTCTTCTGATATTAATTGCTTTTGTGATTCGAGAAGAAGTTGAACTTCCGATCACACAATTTTTTATTGTAATACGTTCTTGGTTGTTAATGCTAATTGGTCCCCATACGTTTGGCGTGATCTTTTCACCTTGACAATCAAGAGTTAAGTCATTTGAATTTATTTGGACATCAAAAGCTCCTGAACAGCCTGATTTAATTACGTAATCTTTAGCTCCTGATAAGATGACTAATTGATGTGTACTTGGACAAATTTCTGTTTTTGGTTCTATCTCATCTATTGTGCCATCACAGTCGTTATCCTTGGAATCTGATTCGATCTCTCTGGAATTTGGGTAAATACTTGGGTCTGTATCATCGCAGTCAGTATTGTATCTGGACCCTTCTGGTATTTCAAATTCACCACCTATCTTTTGGCAAATTGATGCTTTTTGAGTGGTCCCGTAAGAATCAAGGTCGTCATCAACAAATAGGTAGTCTGAAGTGTAAAGATATTCATCTTCTTCACAAGGTTCTTCTGGAATAATTGAATCGACCCTTATGAGTTCTTTTATTGATTCTGTTTCTTGGTTGATTGAAGATTTATCTTCATTAGTGTAAACTGCTTCTCCTGTATTGGAAAATGTGAAATTTTGATTTAGAACAGTTGCGTTGAATAGTCCAATAATGGCTACAACAATTACTATTGCTAAAAGAATTTTTTGAGTGTGTGAGTCGTCATCCATATTTTTAGAAATATTTTTTTGGTATATATATTTTGCGTCATTTGAGCTTTTTGGATAGCAGTTTATTTTAGTAATAGATTGACTACTAAAGGTTTATAACTGATGTTTTGTAAATTGGTTTATTATGGACCATATTCTTAATGAAGAAGAGAAAGTGAAACTTCGAGAAGCTGGACGGATTGCAGCTATTGTGCGCCGAGAGGGTGCTTTGAAACTTTTGAAAGCTGGAACTTCGTTTCTTGAAGTAATGGATTATTGTGAAAAACGTATATTAGAACTTGGCGGGGGAATCGCATGGGCGCAATTAGCAGTTGATTCTTGCGCTGCACATTTTTGTCCGGAAGAAGATGAAAGTGGAGTGACAGAAGCAGGTCAGTTAATTAAAATTGATACTGGAGTACATATTGATGGGATGATTGCTGATAATGCAATGACAATTGAAGTAGGTGCACCTGGCGGACCAGAAGGAATTGGAACTGGTGGAAAATGGCATGACATGATTATGGCTTCACGTAACGCACTTACTGCAGCTATTGCTAAGGTTAAGGATGGAGTGGCAATTTCAGAATTAGGTGCTGCGCAATCTGTAGAAGCTGAGAAACTTGGCTATGTGACTATCAAAAATTTGTCTGGACATACACTTGCACCTTACAAAGTTCATGCAGGAATTTCTATACCAAGCTTTGATACTGGAGAAAATGAGAAAGTTTTGGCTGGTATGCAAATTGCAATTGAACCGTTTGTAACTAATGGGCAAGGGATGATTAAAGCTGCTGGGAGATCAACAATTTTTATGCTTAATGGTTCTGTTAGTACTAGGTCTCCTTATGCCAAAAAAGTTTTGTCATTTGTTAAGTCGCAAAAAGGTTTACCATTTACTACGCGTTGGTTGACACGAGAATTTGGAAAGACTCCAACTGTACTTGCTCTACGTGAATTGAGTCGCAATCGGTCTTTTGAATCTTATCCACCACTAGTTGAAGTAAGTGGTGGGATGGTTGCGCAGTTTGAACATTCTATGATTGTTACTAAAGATGGTGCAGAGGTTTATACTAGGCATCCAGATGATTTATGGTAGAATTTAGTTGTTTTTTAGGTTAGTTTCTTAAAGTAGGACTTTGATTTTTAGTTTATGGATCAAGAAGCAATTGTTGCTGAGGAAAAGAAAGAATCTGGTGATTCTGGAGTTACCGTAGAACCGCGCTGTGAGTACTTTGGTAAATGTGGTGGGTGCAGATCGCAACATATTGATTATTCTGTACAAGTTTCTAATAAAAAAGACCTACTTGCACGATATGTTGGAATTGATGCTTCTGAAATCAAGGTATTTAGTGGAGATGATTTTAATTATCGTAATCGAATGGATTTTATTGTTCATGCAAAAGGGCTTGGATTTCGTAAAAAAGGGCAGTGGGACAAAATTGTTGATATTGATAAATGTGATATCTCTATGCTTGCAGTAAATAAATTATTGAATGAAGTTAGAGAGAAGTTTTTTGACCCAAGTGGAATAGATAATTTTGACTTACATAAACAACGTGGAAGTTTCAAATACGTTGTTGTACGGATTACAAAAAGTGGCGATTCATCACTTTCATTTGTTTTGAATAGTGATAGTAGTCGTTTGGCTGAAGCAGTTGAGAAAGTTAAAACTTATGCTTCAAGTAATTTGTGTAGCGCTAAGAATGTTTTGATAACTTATGTTGATCGTAAAAGAGATATGAGTATTAGTACTGAATATTTTGTTGTTAAAGGATCAGAGTTTTTGCTTGAGGAATTATGTGGGCATAAATATTATTATTCTATTCAGGGATTTTTTCAAAACAACCCAAATATGGCTGAAAAAATGATTAAGTATGTTAGGAGTTTATTTGTAGATATTGAAGGTGGGTTTGAGGCGAAGGATGTGGAGCTACTAGATTTGTATGGTGGTGTTGGTACCTTTGGAATTGCTCTGGCTGATTTATTTGATAAGGTGTTTGTAGTTGAGAGTTTTGCGCCTTCGATTGAAATTGCTCAAAAAAATATTATTGCTAATGAATTAAGTGGGAAGGTTAGTGCTTATGTGTCTGAAGCTAAACAACTACGTAATAAAGTTCCACTTGATATTTTGAAACACAGTGATAGGTCGAATGCTAAGAAATTGTTTGTTGTTTGTGATCCACCACGCTCAGGAATGACTCCTAAAGCTATACGTCGCCTACTTGAACTAATGCCATCAAGAATTGTGTATATTAGTTGTAATCCAAAGCAGCTTAGTAAAGAGTTACTGAAATTTGAAGCTGCAGGTTATGTAAAAAAATCAGTGGCAATGCTTGACTTGTTTCCGCAGACCAATCACATGGAAGGCGTTGTAGAATTAATTCTGAAAGAAAGTTAGTTTTTCTATTTTAGTTTTGGAACTACTAAATAAGCAAGTAGTGCTCCACTCACTAAGACTATCCAAAATGGCCCTGTACCATAGACATGAAAGGAGAAAAGAACCAGATTAAGAATTACAACTGCTGCAACAATGATACTTAGAACCTTCTTGTTTGTTGAAATTGGATGTTTAGGAACATTTTTTGTAGATTCTTTGATATCGTGAGCATTTGTTTTTTCTTCCATTTAGTATGGTTTAATCGAATGATTTTTAAAGCAATCGCTTGGCAAGAGGGAGATGCATGAAGATAGTTATATTGATAGAAGTGAAGGCTCTGATTTAGGGGGTTTAACTAGTGGTCACAGTAATCACTTAGTTGACCAAGTTCCAGCTGATTCTCAATTAGAGGGTGTTATTAGTGATCATTTTAGAGATCACATGTATCATGTATCTTCTGCTGCATTTGTTGTAGGAGATTTAATTGCTGCTGCAGCTTGTACTTATATTGCAACATATGGGTATGATGATAACTTTGGGTTGGCATTGAGTGCTATGTTTGAAGGATCTGCACTTGGTTTACTCGGGTTACTTGGACAATATCATTTTGGATCTGAAGGCAGTGATACTCCTAACTCAAATGTACCTTAATTAAAAAAAATTTAGTTTTAATTTTTTGATTTTTCTAGTAATAACACAGCTTCCTCAACACTGATTTTTTGTTCATCGCCAGTAAACATATTCTTGAGTGATATTTTATCTGTCTCTAGTTCGTTTTTTCCAATGATTGCTACAAATGGAATTCCTTGGTAATTTGCATAGTCAAGATTTTTAGAGACACCTTTTTTTCCAATGGAGAATGCTACGTTAATATCAGCTTCACGAAATTCACTAGCAATTTCAAGACATTTATTTGTGACTGCTTCGTCACCTATTGGGATGATGTAGAGCTGTGCTGGAGATTTTGCAAGTGGCTTATTCTTGTCGCCTTTTTGTTTTTGACTTTTTAAAATATCAATTGTTGGTTCTATACCAAAACTGATTCCAACTGCTGGCACTATTTGGTTCCCTCCTTGGAAACCGCCAATCATATCATCGTATCTGCCACCACCACAAAGGCTGGATTTAACTGGGCCACTAGGATCTTTGTCAAATGCCTCAAAAACAGTTCCAGTGTAATATGCAAGTCCACGAGCAAGTGAAATATCAAAAACTGCAGAGTTTGTTCCTTGTGATTTTAAGTAAGAAAAAAGTTCTTCCAATTCCTTTAGACCTTGCATTGCTTCAGGGTAACCTAATTTGTCTTTAAGTTGCTTAATTGTGATTCCTGGTTTTATAATTTGGAATAATTTGTTTGTTTGTTCTTCATTGAAACCTTTTTCAAGAAGTTCTTTTGTAACTCCACTGATTTGGATTTTATCTAACTTATCAATACTAATTATTGCTGATTCGATTTCTTTTTTTGTTTCTATGCCTACTTGTTTTAAAATTCCAGTTAGGACTTTACGGTTGTTTACTTTGATGACTGTGTCTACGTTAATTGATTTGAAGAAATTTTGAGCAATAGCAAGTAGTTCAGCTTCAGCTAACATACTTTTAGTTCCAACAATGTCACAATCAGATTGCCAAAATTCTCGGTAACGTCCAAGTTTAATTGGGCCATCACGGTAAACTCTGCCAATTTCATAACGTTTGATTGGCATTTTCATTCCTTTGTTCATTGCTACGTATCTTGCAAACGGAACTGTAAGATCGAATCTTAAAGCTAAGGCTCTATTTGCGTTGTCTGTAACATTGAAAATTTCAGAAAGTGCGTCGCTGGCTTCACCTGCTGCGAACTTGGCATTTAGAGTTTCCATGCGTTCTAATATTGGTGTTTCAATTGGAGAAAACCCGTAACGCTCGAAACTAGTTTGAAGTTTGTTTATTACTTCGTTTTTGATTAGTTTAATCTCTGGAGGAATATCGCGTGCTCCTTTTGCTAGTTGTAGTTTTGCCATGGTTGGTTTGCCTTTATATTGAGTGTTTATACTTTGTTTTAATTCTTTATTAATATATCTTGAATTTAAGATGCTTAGAACTTTGAATTAAAATCTCTTGTATAAAAAGAGTAAATCTTTCTTGTGCAAGGAACCAATGGTTCCTTTGTACCAAATGAAAAAGAATAAAGCATTCTAAAAGTATCGCAATGGTGATTACAATTGCTTTTTGTGATGCGCTAATACTAAAATCGATATTTAAGATATTTGATAATAGTATATTGGAAATCCCTAACATAGTAATTTTATGTTTTGTATTAATGGGCCCATTTGCGATACCGACTAGAGCGGGGAGATTTTAGGGGGATTAGTGGTTTGGTTTTCTTATTATTTCCTTTTCTAGTTGCCATGAGAATGGTGGTGCTCTGAAGTATATATTGGTCTTGACATAAAGATAATGGATCTTTTGGATTATTAGTGGAATAAGTGATTAATTGCGGAAAAGAGTGGTTAATTGGAAAATCATGAGAAAAAATGTGATTAATTGTGGAATAGAGTGATTACGAGAAGAATTTAGAATAAAATGGGGCAGCCGGGGGGAATCGAACCCCCATCTCAAGCTCCACAGGCTTGAATGTTAACCGTTACACTACGGCCACCATTTTGAATAGCTTAGTTTTTGCTAGGAGTTATAAAAAGCTTATGGGAGAAGCAAGGATAAAACCTTGTAATTAGCTCACTTTGGTGCAATGAACTACAATGGAGTACAATAATCTTTATTAAGGAATTTTGAGCAAAATATTTTGAAAAGAAAGAGTTTGATGAATTTATGGTAAAGATAATTTTTTTAGGATCAGCTGGGTCAAGCAATGTGCTTGCGCGCGGAGGCTATAGTGCTGGAGGGCTCGTATTACAATTCGATGGAGTACAATTTCATATGGATCCAGGTCCTGGCGCACTATTTTCTGCACTTCAGGCTGGAATTAATCCTAAACAGACAACTGTTTTTTTGGCTTCAACAAGTGATTTGATCAAAACTCACGATTTAAGCTTATTAATTGATACAATGACTTATTCTGGAATTGAGCGGCGAGGTCTTCTTGTTGCTGCAAGTAGTGTTGTAAATGGTAATGATGAGAGCGATGCTAGTTTGCGTTTATTGCAGCGTGATAGGCTTGATAAGCTCGTAGTACTTAAACCAGGAAACAAAGTAGGAATTAGTTTATGTGAAGTTCATCCTGTGCGTGTTGATAGTAACGATAACGATGCACTTGGATACAAATTATTTTTTCCGAAATTTTTACTTGGATATATTGGTAAAACTTTACTCACAAAAGAATTACTTGAAGACTTGGAAGGTTGTGATATGCTTATTTTTGATTTGCCAAGTAATGTGCGCGAAGATGAAAATATGAAAAGCCTTAGTTTGGAAGACGCAAAACAACTATTGTTATCTGTAAAACCAAAAATGGCGATTTTAAATGGCTTTGATTTAGGCGCTTTGAAATATGATCCAATTATAATGTGTAGAGAACTTAGCGAAGCAACTGGAGTTCAATGTATTGCTTCTAAAAAAGGGCTTATGCTTAATTCTAATGCATTATTAAGTCATAGTCCAGTTCGTGGATTTAAATAAGTTCTAGCAGTAAAAAAATTCTATCTTGTGATTTTAGTTACAATAAGTCTAGTTACAAAAATTTCTAGTTATAAGGAAGGTTAGGTTTAGTTATAGAAGATTTAGGACCCATAAGAATCCTAAACAAACAAAACATGCTGCGCTGATAAAAGGCATTGCAGGGTAAAATTTTCCAGGTTTACTTTTGAAGAAGAGCCAAGCGAGCGCAGCTAGTGCAAAAATTGGAGCAATAAGTGCTGCAGCTAATGTGTGGTCTTTTAGAAGAACTCCAGCAAATAGAAGTGGGAAAGCAATATCTCCACCACCTAAGATTGCGCTAGTTGATTTTATTTTAATTTGTTTTGTTACTTTTTTTGTGATTTTTGAATTAGTTATTTTTTGATTAGCAACTTTTAGGTTGGTTTTTGGATTACTTTTTTTTTGTAGCCAATGGCTTGGGATTGAAAGGCCGGCAAACATGTTGGCTTTTGTTTGTGCTTTTGCTAAAGTAATCATATGTTTAGATTTCCAAACTGCCCAAGCGTCATAGATGGCAATTAAAATTAAGAGTATGGAGATGGATGTGAGGTTTAGAATTGGAACAAAAATTGCAGCGACTCCAGCGTAAATGAGTGGCTCAGTTGCATTATGGATAATTGGGTTAGGTCTTTGAATTCTCCAGAGTGCAAGGGCTGCTGCGATAGTTATAGCTGCTACATTGTCAATTACGTTAATTGCTGCGAGAGAGGTTGTTAAGGTAATTACTATGGCGAAGAAAAACCAAGCCTTGAATATTTTTGTGGCGCCAAGTTTGATTATGCCTAGCATAAGGGCAGTCCCAATAAGAATTGCAATAATGATAGGGATGTAGGAGGTGTTTTCTTCCATCTGTGGACGTTCACCAAGTGGAACATCTTTGAATTGAGTGATTCCAGTTTCTTGAGTCGCTATTGGGTCTATGTATGCGTTGACAACAAGTAAACCAATGTATTGACTAATTAGAAATAGGGCAAGTAAAATTAATGTTGTTTTAATTGAGTGTTTCATTTTTGGATTTTTTAAAATAAGAAAAGGTTTGGTTTATCCTGCTTTTAGGATTTTTTGGATTTTTTTAATTTCTTTTTTACTTGGTTTATCACCAAGGTATGTTTCTACAACAATTGATGCTAAAGACAGTACAATTGGTCCAATGATTACTCCAAAGATTCCAAAAAATGCAAGCCCACCAAAAATACCTAACATAATAATTGCTGGATGAATCTTTGCTTTGTCTCCCATTAAGGAAGGCCTTAAGATATTGTCAATACTACTAATCACAAAGATACCGTAAGCTAGCAAACCAACTCCTTTCCAAATCATTACTGGGTCACTAGCAGTGATTCCAGAAGTTAACATTAAAAATCCAGCTGGGCCCCAAATAACTCCAGTTCCAGCGAAAGGAATCAGTGCAAAAAAAGTCATAACGATACTCCAAAAAATAGCTGATTCTACTCCAAAAATGAAAAATCCGATAAGACCTAAGATCCCTTGGATGAGTGCGATTAAAAGATAACCGTAAACAATTCCGCGAGTTGCATCTTGGAGTCTTCTTAAAATTTTAGCATATTGCGCTTTTTGAACACTTAAGTAATATCCAATACGTTCAATTAATGCTGGTCCATCACGTAGGAAATAAAATAGTGCAAAGATCATTACAAAAGCGTTTAGTAAAATACTTGGAAGAGTAGAAAGAAGATCACTACTCCAATTGATTGTAATGTTTGTAATGTATCTGGAAGCTTCTTGAATTTGAAATTGGACTTGAGGGATAGAAACGAATTCTGAAATAGCATTACATACTTGGATATCACAGCCAGTTAAAACTCCAATAGCTAATTTTTGTTTGATTGTAAGATAAAGAACATATGATTCTTGTAAGAGTAATTTGAAAAAGTAAACTGTTGGAATTAGAATTGTAACAACTACAAGACTGCAGACTGCAAAAGAAGAAATGTTTGGTTTTTTAGTTTTCTTTTTGATCCATCTGTAAAGAGGTTGAAGCATGTAACCAAGTAAACCTGCAAAGAAAAGTGGGAGTACAAGTGGTTTGATCACAAAAAATGCCAAAACCACAAGGGCTAGAAAAAGCATTGCACCTGTGTATTTTCCGAGCATTTCTGGTTTTAACATAGTCTGGAGGATAGGTTTTTTGGTATATAAAACTATGCTGAAATAAATAAGTTTTAATTCGAAAAATTATTTTAATTTTTAGTGATATATCTGTTTGTAGTAAATTAGTGGTCAAATGAATATTTTTTATTTTTGAACTAAATTTTTTAGTTGTTTTATTATGAGGCAGAAAAGTAATGTTTTTATACTCTCAATTCTTTGTTGGTCTTGAT
>ENA-OREN01002205-OREN01002205.1-marine-metagenome-genome-assembly--contig:-NODE-2205-length-20520-cov-3.717067_pt1 | contig 20520 bp, 20 predicted proteins | sample MGYA00248624_ERZ508555 | MGnify/ENA primary metagenome ERZ508555 (study PRJEB26222, sample SAMN06267773) | marine metagenome | isolation source: Saanich Inlet, British Columbia, Canada | place...
GAAAAAGACAGCAACTAAGAAAAAAGCTGTAGCTAAGAAAAAAGTTGTTAAGAAAAAGACAGCAACTAAGAAAAAAGCTGTAGCTAAGAAAAAAGTTGTTAAGAAAAAGACAGCAACTAAGAAAAAAGTTGTTAAGAAAAAGACAGCAACTAAGAAAAAAGCTACAACTAAGAAAAGAAAACGTTAAATTGTTTTAGGGGGTGTTATTAATATTAATAGCATCCTCTAACTATTCATTGAGTCAAGAAACTCTTTATTACTTTTGGATTTCTTTATTCTATCTAATAAAAATTCCATTGATTCATTTGGGCTCATAGGATTAAGGACCTTCCTTAGGAGCCAGATTCTATTTAAGTCAGTAGAGTCAATTAATAACTCTTCCTTTCTTGTTCCTGATCTTTGTAAATCTATAGCTGGATAAATCCTTTTTTCTGCAAGTTTTCTTTCGAGGTATATTTCCATATTTCCTGTACCTTTAAATTCTTCAAATATAACATCATCCATTCTGCTTCCTGTTTCAATTAAGGCGGTTGCTATTATAGTTAAGCTCCCTCCTTCTTCAGTGTTTCTTGCTGCACCGAAAAACCTTTTCGGTCTTTGTAAAGCATTTGCTTCCATGCCACCGGTGAGCACTCTTCCACTTGATGGGGAGACTGTGTTGCTCGCTCTTGCTAATCTTGTGATGCTATCTAAAAGAATTACTACATCATTCCCATGTTCTACTAATCTTTTTGCTTTTTCTAAAACCATATCTGCAACTTGAACATGTCTTTGTGGCGGCTCATCGAATGTTGAACTTACAACCTCACCTTTAACAGATCTTTCCATCTCTGTTACTTCTTCAGGTCTTTCATCAATTAAAAGAACAAAAAGTGAGACATCCGGATTATTGTCAGTTATTGCTTTAGCAATCTTTTGAAGTAATACAGTTTTCCCTGTTCTTGGTGGCGCAACTAATAAGGCTCTTTGACCTTTGCCAATTGGAATAAACATATCTATTATTCTAGTGGAAAGTTCATCAGGGTCGTTTTCCATATCAAGTCTTTCGTTAGGGTGGAGTGGAACTCTATTTTTAAAGCTTATTCTTTCACGACAAAAATCAGGATCGCCAAAATTGACCGATTCAATCTTAAGAAGAGCCAAGTTCTTTTCACCTTCACGAGGTAACCTTACATATCCACCAACAGTATCGCCTGACTTCAAATTAAATGATCTAACCTGCGATTTAGAAACGTATATATCATCGGGACCTGGTAAATAACTATATTTCGGAGATCTTAAAAAACCATAACCTTCATTTAATATTTCCAAGACACTCTCAGCGTATATCTCGCCTTTACTCTCAAATTGTGATTTTAAGATAGCATAAATTATTTCTTGCCTAGTCATTCGACCAATATCATCTATTTTTAAGTCAAGTGCTAGTTTTTGAAGATCAGCGGATTTTATATCTCTGAGCTCATTTAAGTTCATTAAATCCAAAGTTTTAGGACTAACGACTTCATCATCTGTTTTTTTTGGTTTTTTACTCATGGTTTTCCTTAGAATTAAATTATATGTTGGACAAAAATTTAAAATAGTAGAATTTAGTTCTATATATATTTATAATCATATTTTAAAGAAAGTCAATTATTTTAATTTCCTTTTATTAAGAATTGGTTTTCAGGGTGAAAAATGTCAGGACATTCTAAATGGAGCTCAATAAAGCACAAGAAAGGTGCACTAGACGCTAAGAGAGGCAAGGTTTTTACTAAACTAATAAGAGAAATTACCGTTGCTGCTAGGGACGCAGGAGGTGACCCCGATACTAACCCTAGACTTAGATTGGCCCTTTTAAATGCAAGAAGTGCTAACATGCCAAAAGATACGTCAGAAAGGGCAATTAAAAAAGGTACAGGTGAGCTTGCTGGAGAAGCTTTGGTCGAAATAACTTATGAAGGTTATGGTCCCGGAGGAACTGCAGTTTTAGTTGAGGTAATGACTGATAACAAGAATAGAACGGTATCAGAGCTTAGAAGAGCATTTAGTAAGTTTGGTGGAAACCTGGGCGAATCAGGGTGCGTATCCTGGATCTTCCAGAAGAAAGGGAAGATTGAAGTTGCTTCATCAAGCATTCAGGAAGATGTTCTTATTGACTTAGCTTTGGAGCTGGGTGCGGAAGATGTTTTAGTGGAAGAAGGTTTTTTTGTAGTTCTTACAGAAGTAGAGGACTTTGAGGATGTAAGAAAAGGCTTCGAAGAGAAAAATGTAGAAATTGTAAAAGCTGAGGTGTCCATGATACCTTCTAACTCAGTAAGAGTAGAAGGCAAGCCTGCAGAACATATGCTTAAGATGTTAGATTTATTAGAAGATTGTGATGATGTCCAGCAAGTTCACTCAAATTTTGACATTGACGACTCAGTGTTCGAGGCACTAGCTTAGAGATTTAACCCAATCTTTAATCCATCCCTCTAGATCAGGGTAAAATTCAAGTATAGTTTTCTTTTCTTTAGACGGGGTACAGTAAAACATTACCATTCCATAGTTGTTCATTGCAGAAGAGACCTCTCTTTTTTTCTCTGGCATGGACACATATCCCCTCTTGCACTGTATTCCCAACCAAGTTCTTCGTTTGTTTTTTTTGTTATATATTCCGAAAACAATATCTGCAGCACCTTTACTGCCTCTACTTTCTATGCCATATGATTTCAGTTCAGGAAATTTAGATATTATCTCATTTACTCCTGAATGGGTTTTCTTTTCAAATAAATATCCTTTTCTGTATTGAGACATTTTTAAACACTATATATTTAAATTTAAGCTTTTTCTAATTACTTATCTTCAATATAGTCTACAATATTTTACTATGAAAATAATTTTAGTTCGTCATTGTGAAACTGAGTGGAACAAGGAAGAAAGATGCCAGGGAATCTCTGATACTGAATTGAATAGCACAGGGTTTAAGCAAGCAGAGTTATTGAAGGAATATTTTTTAAATCAGAAGATTGATTTCGTTTTTTCTAGCAACCTTAAAAGAGCTCAGCAAACATTAGATAAGATTAATTTTGATAATAGATTCAAAGTAAATTATTCTGAAGACTTAAGAGAGATGAACCAAGGAGATTTTGAAGGACTATCTTTGAGCCATTTAAGGAAAGAATATTCAGAAGAACTCAAAATTTGGAGAGAGAACCCAGAAGAGTTTAGACTTCCTAATGGCGAAACTCTTGGTGAAGTTCAAGAAAGAGTCTGGTTATTTATGAAAAATTTAGTTAATAATTATTCAATGAGCTCCAAAGTTCTTGTCGTTACGCACAACTTAGTTATAGCTTGCCTTCTTTGTATGATTGAGGGTAAACAATTGAAATTTTTTAGTAACTATACTACTGACTCTGGGGCAATATCCATAGTATCTTTTAAAGACAATATTTTCTCGGGTGAATTAATTAATTTTACGGAGCATTTAAGATAAAATGTTACAAGAAAAAATTCTAGAGAAGATTCAGAGCTACTTGCTTCAGGAAAAAGAGTTCAGTGACTTAGATTTTACTAAGCTTAATCTCTCTGTACCAAAGAATATTAATCATGGAGATTTCTCTACAAATTTTGCATTATTAAACTCTTCTACTTTGCGGTCTAAACCATTGGAATTAGCTGAGAAAATGAGGAAAGTTATTGAGAGCAATAAAGACGATTTCTTCGATAAAATTACTATTGAGAAACCGGGTTTTATTAATTTTGTTATATCAAATAAAACTTACCAGTCTTTCTTAAAAGAAGTCAGTAGTCTTGGATCTGGGTTTGGATCCATGCAAAACAATGGAACAAAAGTCCTACTTGAATTTGTTTCAGCGAATCCCACAGGTTTCTTGCACCTAGGTCATCTTAGAAATGCCGCCGTTGGTGATTCAATATCGCGAATACTCTCTTTTACTGGCTATAATGTAACTAAAGAATATTATCTGAATGACTATGGAAACCAAATTGCCTTATTGGGCGAGTCATTAAAGGCTAGAGTTTTTGAAAAATTAGGGATTGATAATCAAATTCCTGAGGGTGGCTATAAAGGAGACTATTTAATTGAGATTGCAGAATTATTAGTTTCCAAGATGGGCAAAGAGTCTCTTCTAGGAGAAGATTTATTATTCTTCTCTAACTTTGCTGTCGATTACCTAAGGGAGCAAATTGAAATAGATCTCAAAGAGTTAAATATTGAATTCGACACATGGTTCTCTGAGAGGAAACAAATACATGAATCTAAGTATATTGCTGAGATATATAATTTATTGTCATCATTGAATGGCTCCTATTCTAAAGACGGAGCTAGCTGGATTAAAACTTCGGAATTTGGTGATAACGATGATTGGGTTATAAAGAAATCTGATAATTCTTCAACATATTTTATGAACGACATTGCATATCATCATAATAAGTTTAATAGAGACTATAAAGTAATACTTAACATCTGGGGAGCGGATCATCACAGCCACATTTCAAGATTAAAAGCTTCAATGAGGCTGCTATCAAATGACTTAGATAAATTACAGTTTGTTTTGATACAGTTCGTTAGACTTGTTAAGGATGGAGAGGATGTTTCTATGTCTAAAAGGTCAGGAACATACATAACAATAAAGGACATGTTAGAAGAGTTTAATGGGGATTTGGTTAGATTCTTAATGGTTAGCAGAAGCAGTGATTCTCACTTTGATTTTGATTTAGATAAGTGTAGGGAAGGATCAGATGAGAACCCTATCTATTATATTCAATATGCAAATGCAAGAATAAATAGTATTTTGAAGAAATATAATAGCGAGTCTTTTGATATCGAAAATGTTGACTTATCGTTACTAAACAGTGAGAAGGAGATTGCCCTAATAAAGAAGATCTTAGATTTTCCTGTAGTTGTTAGAGAAGCATCATCTAGCTTGGCTCCACATAAAGTAGCTTTCTATTTGCAAGAATTAGCTTCAATTTTTCATGGTTATTACAAAATAACTAAAGTTTTGGTAGAGGATCAATCTGTTTCATCTGCACGAATTTCTTTGCTTTATTCCTTAAGAGTAGTTTTTGCTAATGGATTAAATTTGCTGGGTGTTTCATCGCCGGATAGAATGTGATAAATTTTATATTATTCTTTAGGAATTATAAATGAACAATTTTCTTAAACTTGCTGAGCCACACTTGATTTTTTTAATAATTATCTTTCTTGTAGTAAGTTATAAAATAGTTATTAGTCTATTAAAAGCTACCAAAAATAATACGTTTGATGAAGTTGTTAAGAAGGCAACTAAAAACCCTGGCGGTTATTCGGATGAGACTATAATTTCTAGTGTATTCAAGGAGTGGTGGACATTTATAATATCTCCTGTTGAAGAGAATTTAGCAAAATCTAGGATCAATCCTAATTTCCTGACATTTATGTCCTTCACTATTTCTTTTCTAACTTGTTATTTGTATGCTGCTGACTGGATTTTCTTGGGCTCTTTAGTCCTTTTAGCAGGCTCTAGTTTTGATATTCTCGATGGAAGAGTTGCAAGAATTAATAATGTAACTTCAACTAAGGGGGCTTTTTTAGATAGTTGTCTAGATAGATTCTCAGAGATTGTTGTTATGTTTGGATTATTAATCAAATTTTCTTCTAGTGTATTTGTCTATGTAGTGTTTCTCGCAACTGTTTTTAGTCTTACAGTTAGCTATGTGAAGTCTGCAGCAGATAACCATGGTTTTAATTCCAACATAGGATTAATGCAAAGACCTGAGAGGGTAGTATGCTTAGGTCTTGGAGGTTTAATTAGCGGATGCTTAGAGTTCTATGATGTTCAAATACTTGGAATAAATCATTCTATATTAATGTTTACTATTGTATTTATTGCAGTTCTATCTTTAATTGCTACACTTCAAAGATTTTTTAAAGCGATGAACAATTAATTATTTTAAACTTTCTTTAATTCTTGAAGCTTTCTTAGACAGTCCTCGAATATAATATAGTTTAGCTCTTCTTACTCTTCCTTTCTTCTTAACTTCTATCTTATCTATCTGCTTAGAGTGTACAGGGAATATTCTTTCAGTCCCTATTCCGTATGAGATTTTTCTGACAGTAAAAGTTTCTCTTATACTTCCACCACTTTTCGAAATTACAATGCCTTCAAAGATTTGAATTCTTTCTTTGTCGCCCTCTTTAATCTTGTATGAAACAGCAACTGTATCACCAGATTTGAAAGAAGGTATTTCTTTTAAGCTTTTAGCTTCTAATTTATCTATTGTATTCATAATCTCACCTAAAAATTACATCCGAAGATTCTATCTAATATTATTGCTACTGCACTTCTAACTGATAAGTGATTATATTTTGAATAACTACCAACAGGCTTTAAAATATAATCAGACTTTATTAATACTTCCTCAGTTAAACCCCAACCAGTACCAAATAAAAACAAGAATGGAGAATCACTTGTTTCTATCTTTTCCCTAATCTCAGAATAATTTATCATATTATGCATAATTCTTGCGTCTGTTGCAACTATTTTAGGCTTTTCGCCATGAATTTGCTTAATAGAAGATACAACTTCTTTTATATCCTTAGCAATTTCTATTAACTCTAATGCACTATGCTTCGTATTCTTGTTCCTTATATTTTTACTATTTTCCCAATAACTCAAAACATTTTCAGCTAATTTTCTTTGTTCCTTGATAGGGTGTGTAATAAAGTATTTTTTAATTTTATAGGTCATACACGATCTTGCTATATCTTGAATATCAAGATTTGTTAAAGATGTTTTAATAACTTCTTTTTTTATATTTTCAACCGGGTAATGAACTAGGGCTAGGTAACAGTTGGATTTTATCTTAGATTCTTTAACTTCTCTTAACAGCTCTCTTTCTTCTCTGCTAAGAATTGCATTTTCAAGAAGATCCTCTCTTTTCTCAAGTGTAGTTAATAGTGAAGCGTTTCTATTAAACTTATCTATTTTTTTATGATTACCAGATATTAGGACCTCAGGAACTTTCCCTGCTTTCAATTTTGATGGTCGCGTATACACAGGATGCTTTAGTAGTGAGCCTTGCAAACTATCTTTGTTTACGGATTCTTTGTTTCCTACAACACCCTCCAATGTCCTACTCACAGAGTCCAAAACAATAAGAGCAGGAATTTCACCACCAGAGACAATGTAGTCCCCAGAAGATATTTCAAAGTCACAAAATTGATCTACTAATCTTTGGTCGAAACCTTCGTATCTCCCGCAAACTATAGATAAATTATCATATTTCGAGAGTTCTTTAACCATCTTATTGTTAAGCTTTTTCCCTTTAGGCGTTAAAAAGATTGTTTTTGTATTTAAATTATTTTCCTTTATGTGCCTTAGAGCTTTTGACGCACTATTATACGAAATGACCATGCCAGGATCTCCGCCATATTGACTATCATCAAGCCTCTCTCCTTTTATAAGAAAGTCATTGTAACTATACAAATTAACTTTAATTTTCTTGTTCTTTATAGCCTTAGAAATAATTCCATACTTGAGGGAAGGTTTTAACATTTCTTTAAAAACACTGAGAATATTAAAAATCATAAATTTGATAACTCCGCTAAGTTTTTAATGATAATAGATTTCCCAGATATATCGATTTTAATAATGAACGAATCATTAAAGGGAACAATATAAGATTTTTCATTGTATAGAATTTCTATTAGTGTTGAATTATTTGAACTGAGAACTCTTGATACTTTTCCAAAAGATTCACCCTCCTGAGATATCGCTTGGCAATTCAGCAGGTCATTATTTAAATACTCATTTTTATCAAGTTTTGGTAAATATTTTTGCTCTGTATATATTTTAAATTTTTCTGATGTTTCTAATTCAAGAATTTGGCTGTCACTAATCTGTATCAAAATAGTCTTATCACTTGATTCTAATAGCTCAAAATTTAATGGGATTTTTTCACCATAGCACTCAAAGTATATATTTTTCATCTGATTAATATTTAAATAATTGAAAAAGGAAGAAAGTAGGCGGAAAACATTTTTAGAATTAACAACTCTTTTTAATGTGCCAACGAAGAGAAAAGACATTTTTACTATTCTATTATTTCTAGAACTGCTCTTCTTTTGTCTTTGGCTGCTGCTGCACCAAGAAGAACTCTCATTGCTTTAGCCGTCTTTCCTTGCTTACCTATAATTTTACCTAAATCTTCTTGAGCTACTTTAAGCTCATATACTGTTGTAGAATCACCTGCAACTTCTTGAATCTGAACTTCATCTGGCTTATCAACAAGAGAACTTGCTATAAGCTTGATTAATTCGGCAACTTTATCCATATCAACCTCTATTAAAGAATTATACTATAATTGGTTTAAATAAGCTTAAATTTTTTAAAAACAACTATACCTAGTAATAGAATTAACTATTAGCTAGCTTTTGAAACTTCCTTTCTTCCATTTATAACGCAGCTTCCCAGTTTTTTATTCTTTAGTTTCCTCAGCAGGAGCCTCTTCTTTTGTATCTACAGGTGCCTCTTCAGGGGGAGCCTCTTCCTTCGCTTCAACCGGTGCTTCCTCAGTAGGAGCCTCTTCCTTCGCTTCAACCGGTGCTTCCTCAGTAGGAGCCTCTTCCTTTGCTTCAATTGGCACTTCTTTTTTCGGTTTCCTTTTTGGTTTATTTTTTACTAAGTCTGCATATTTATCTGGGTCTGTAAGCTTCTGAAGTCTGTTACTAAGTTGAGCTCCTTTTTTAACCCAGTCATCAAGTCTCTCTTTGTTGATTTTAAATTCTGATGGTTCTTGAAGTGGATCATACGTTCCAAGAATTTCTAAAAACTTTCCATCCCTAGGAGATCTAGAATTAATCGCTACAACTCTATAAAATGGTCTCTTTTTTCTTCCTAAACGAGCTAATCTTATTTTTATCATAAATCCTCCGTCACTTAATAATGATTAAGATTAATTAAAATTCAACATATTTTTAGATTTTTTTTTCATTTTCCCCATATTCTTAGACATCTTTCTCATCTGAAGGAATTTTTTAACTAATAAATTTATATCTTGAACTGATGTCCCGCTGCCTTTTGCAATCCTTCTTCTCCTGCTTCCATTAAGAAGAGAATAGTCTAATCTTTCTTTTGTAGTCATTGAGTCAATAATTGAAATAGTCTTTTTAAGCTCTTTATTAGCATTAGACATAGCCTTCTCATCCTTCGAAAGGTTCCCCATGCCAGGAATCATTGAAAGAGTACTCTTTAGTGATCCAAGTTTATTCATCTGTTTGATAGCATCTCTAAAATCATTAAAATTGAATTCGTTTGCTACAAGCTTTTTGGAAATCTTTTCTGCTTCGTCTTCATTAATTGTCTCCCCTGCTTTTTCAACTAAGGAGACAATGTCACCCATTCCTAGAATCCTTGAAGCCATTCTTTCTGGGTGGAATATGTCAAGCATTTCTAGCCCTTCACCCGAACCATAAAATTTAATTGGTTTACCAGTAATAAATTTTGCAGATAGCGCTGCCCCGCCTCTAGCATCACCATCAAGTTTTGTTAATATCATTCCATCTAATTCTATTTCCTGATTAAACTTCTCAGCAACATTAATAGCTTCTTGTCCAATCATTGAATCTATTACAAGTATTGTCTCATGGACACTAATTTTCTTTTTTATTGCTTTAAGTTCTTCAATCATTTCTTTGTCTATCTGTAATCTACCCGCTGTATCAATTATGAGAGTATCAAAGCCATTGTTATATGCGAAATCTTTAGCTTTTGAGCAAATTTCGACTACATTCTTAGAATCATTTTCTATAAAACCAACTTTAATTTTTTCTGAAAGAATTTTTAATTGTTGTATCGCTGCTGGTCGATAGATATCAACTGAGACTAAGCAAGGATTTCTTTTTTCTTTTTCTTTTAAATATTTTGAAAGTTTTGCTGCAGTAGTAGTTTTACCTGAACCCTGTAGTCCAGCAAGCATTATAATTGCAGGCGGGGAAACTTTTATATTTAAATGAGAAGTTTCGGAACCAAGGAGGTTCGTAAGCTCATCGTTAAAAATTTTGATAAATTGCTCGCTTGGTGAAACACTATCAAGGACTTCTTGTCCTACTGCTTTTTGTTTAATGGATTCAACTAAATTCTTAACAACTTTATAGTTAACATCTGCTTCTAGCAGACTCATTCTTATTTCTTTAAGGGATTCCTCAATATTTTGCTCAGTCAGAGTACTGTTACCTCTAAGTTTCTTAAAAGAAGAGGTTAGTTTCTCAGTTATTTTTTCGAACATATTATTAGATTATAATTAAGATAATTTAATTCAACTAGTTTTTTTAGTTTCTACTTTATCTGGTTTGATCATCTCAAATTTAGGCCTAAATTTGTCATCTAGGTATAACCTTGCCTTAAAAAAGGGTTTTCTTGCATTCTTCCTTTTTGACTTAAATTGAAGTGGAGAAGTCTTTTCTCCTTTAAAGAGTTTTTTTGCTTCATCTATAGGCAGTGAAAATTTCTTCTTTTCTTCTTCGTCCTCTGAATTAAGATAGGGAGAGAGTATTAAGGTTGAGATTCTATTAGAACCATTTTTGCCAAAATAATAAAACTTATCATCATAGAAAACTTCAGATTTTATATAGTCAAAATACTCTAGTTGATTCTTCTCTTTTAGGTCAACCTCTTTGTCTTGACCCCAGTCAAGTTCATACTTACCAGAAGATTTTAAGACTACATCTGAATCATAGAATGTCCCGAATCTACTTAGGAAGCCACTAAGCTTTAGTCTTCCTTCTTTTCCATTGTAGGATTTAATTAACTGAATTGCTTCTTCTCTACTTGTAGGTCTTCCAGAAATAATTTTATTTATGTTGGTTGATTCATCTGGCTTATCTGTTGTAAATCTATTAAATGTCTCCATAACTGGTAGCCCAGTAATAGGGCAATCAATACCAAGAGGCCTTATGAATTTGTCTGTATCTACTTTTACTTTTTTAGCTTTTTCAATAATCTCGTCACGCATTTCATCAATTTCTTTCATAAAATCTTCATAGTTATAGCTTTCACGTTCCATCTCACTTAACCTTAGCTCCCATTCCCCAGTTAAGTTAGCAGAAGTTAATCTGCTAAGATCTAGGATTGATAAGTCATTTATTAGCTGCCTTCCTCTAATATGGGAAGCAATACATTTCTTTCCGCTTTCCTCTTCAGTTCTGAACAAGTAGCTTTCTTTAATTAGGTCTTCAATCGTATTAGCGCGGGTTGCGGGGGTCCCTATACCTTTGTTTTTCATTGCAAGTGCTAATTCTTCATCCTCAATATCATTACCTGCAGTTTCCATTGCTCTGAGTAGGGTTGAGTCAGTATATCTAGGCTTTGGGTTCGTTTTATGTTCAGTCTTGTTTGCTTTAATGCATTTAGCTTTTTCATTTGGGTCAATTGCATTAAGGATTGTTTCTGATGTAGTACTATCTAGGACTTCTTTCCAACCTTTATCAATTAGAATTTTACCCTTAGTTCTATAAGTATTACCATTCACTATGGTATCTCGGACAGTCTCCTTTGTAATAACAGGGGGATAAAAAATTGCTAAAAACCTTTTTACTATTAAATCGTAAATTTTAGCTTCTTGATCAGATAGCTTAGTAAACGAAGGAATGATATTCGTTGGTATTATTGCAAAGTGATCAGATACTTTAGATGTGTCAAAGACTTTTTTGTCATCAGAATTAACCATATTATTTTCTACAATAAATTCAGAATATCTTTCATATTTAGTACTTTTGAAATTTTTAATTGTCTCTAAGACTAGGTCAGGATAATCATTAGGAAGTCGCCTAGAGTCGGTTCTTGGATAAGTAACATAACCTTCGCCTGATCTTGGTTGATAAAGGTTTTGGGTAATTTGTAGAGTCGTTCTTGCTGTAAACCCAAACCTACTATTTGCCTCTCTTTGTAAGCTAGTTAAATCAAACAAAGCCTCCGAGTATTCTTTCCTTGGCTTAACAACCTCAGTAATGCTACCGTCTGAATCAATAGTGGATGAAACTATTAACTTAGCAACTTCAGGATCAAAAACTCTATCATTCTTCCTTACCCTCTTTTCTTCGAGACTAAGTTTTTTATTGTTAAACTCTTTATCAAGGAATATTCCTTCATATTCCCCAGTATCAGTTTTAAATTTTGCTGTAATTTGATAATAAACTTCAGATTCGAAGTTTTCAATTTCTAAATCCCTCTTAACTACTAAAGCCAAAGTCGGGGTCTTTACTCTGCCAACAACCTGTTTGTTAAAGCCTACATTGTATGCCTTACTAGACCAGGCTGTTATTGCCCTGGTACCATTCATGCCGATTATCCAGTCAGCATGCGTCCTCGCAAGTGCTGAATCTCTTAATCCTTTAAAGGCTTCCTGAGGTTTTAAGTCAACAAAAGCTTTTGATATTCCATCTTTAGTCATTGATTGAAGCCACAATCTTTTACAAGGTTTAGTAACTTTTAAATAATCAACAAGCTGGTAGAAAATAAGTTCTCCTTCTCTTCCAGCATCACACGCATTTACTAAATATTCTATATCATCTCGCTTTGCTAATTTCTTAATTAGATCGACCTTAGACTTAACTCTTATAATTGGTTGGAGTTTTTTTGGTCTGTTAAGTGGCAAAGCTTCGAGGCTCCATTTTTGTTTTGGTTTTTCATACTCGACTACATGTCCTTGAGCTGAAGTGATTATATAGTTATCACTTTCATAAAACTCAGCCTTACGAGATTTATTCTGAACGGACAGTGCCGTAGCAATTAAACTTGCTACACTTGGTTTCTCAGCAATTATTAGACATTTATTAGAACCCATAGAAACCCAAATTTATATAAAGAAAAGAATATGTCAAATTTTTCTTAAACTAATCCTATGTTAAGTCCCTTTAATCATTGATAAAATTATTTTCTTTATACCACTCTATAGATTTGCTAAGAATTTGGTCTGCATTAAGATATTTCATTTCTAATTTATTGATAGATTTTTGCGAACTTGCTGATGCTCCAATTTTAATTGCTTTAAGTCCATCAATAGGAAGAGACGGTCTTTTCTTAGTAAAAAAACTAACTAGTTCGGAGAAATATGATATAAAGATTAAAAATACCCCCGGTGTTATTTTTGTAATAGGTTCTTTGCCGATTATTCTACAAACTTTATCAAATACATCCCCAATCTTAATATTTTCTCCTACTACTATGTATTTTTCTCCTACATTTAGGTTTATTCCTTTGATCATCATTTCAACAACATCATCTATATAGACCAAAGGTATATAAGAGTCTGGAAAGAATTTTGCTTTAACTTTTTTGTTAGCTATGCCCACAACAGTCTTACCGAAAGTTTTTGTGTCATTGGGCCCTGTTACTACTCCAGGGCTTAGAGTTACTATAGGAAGTCCAATTTTTAAGTACTTTCTTATCTCTTTTTCTACAAGAAACTTTGACCTGCTGTAATGACTTTCGAAATCTCCTTTGTGTTCTGATTCTTCGTCAGCTATTGCTCCATCTGGTTGTCTAATCGCAGCAATGCTACTGATATGAATGATTCTCTTCAGGTCTGCGTTTCTAGCTTCTTCCATTAAATTGATGGTTCCACCTACATTGATGTCATAATAAGTCTGATTATTGGGTAGCCACCATGAGGCAATGTTCGCGAGATGAAAAAGTACATCTATATTGTTAAATATCCCTTTCAATGAATTTGGATTTGTAACATCCCCCAGAAAGCAATTGTACCCCGAGCATTCTAGACGATTATAATCACTTTGTTTTCTTACTAAAATACTTACAAGATGGCCTTCTTTTTTAAGTCTTTCAATAAGGAAAGGTCCTATATAGCCGGTAGCCCCAGTTACTAAAATATTCAATTAAACTATTATTTTCTTTTCTTCAGTGATAATCTTGCTCTCAGAGGCTCCAGCTTGTTCTTGGGCAGCTTTTTGAGTTTCCAAGACTCTTTCTTCTATTAATTTAAACAGTCTAGTTTGAAAGTCTTGATCAAAAGCACAAACTCTTGGTACTATATATCCCATTGTTGCAACTTGGACAAAGAATTCCGCATTGGCTCTGATAAAGTCTTCAGGCACATCTCCATAGGCTTGTTTAAGTTGTCCATAAATAGTATCCTGTATGACTTTTACAATATCTGCTATGCTATCTGTCTTCTCTTTAGGCTGAGTTTGGAGTCCTAAATTAAAAGCGTTCGCTATCGACGATTGAATTGCCTTCATAGCATCTTCGGGGTTAGGTTGTTTAGGCTCACTCTTCTCTTCCTTGTTTGTTTTGTCTTCAGACATTTTGTACCTCCAGTACAATGATTTTGTATTTTTTATACATTATACTATACAAGTTTAAAAACTATGAATAAAAAAATAGATGGTGGTCAAGCAATTGTTAAGACTCTTAAGGATTTAGGGGTCAAAGATATATTTACTCTCGCTGGCGGACATATAAATCCAATTTATAATGCCTGTAAAGAAATGGGCATTAACTTAATTGATACTCATCATGAACAAGGAGCCTCTATGGCTGCAGATGCTTACGGGAGAGTTACAAAAACCCCTGGAGTATGTCTAGTTACAGCTGGACCCGGTTTAACAAATGTAATAACAGGAATGTCAGGAGCTTTTTTGTCAAACTCACCGTGTATTTTCTTGTCTGGTAATTCCGGAGTAGAAGAGTTAGATAGGCTTCCCTTACAGGAGATAGACCAGGAGAATATGGTAAAGCCTGTGACAAAATGGGCTAAGACAGTTTATGATACCAAAAGATTGTGTGAATACACTGCACAAGCTTTTAAGATGTGTATTACTGGGAGACCTGGACCTGTTTACTTAGGGTTCCCTCATGAAGTTTTGTATGAAGAAGTAGATTCTAGCCAGCTTGATAATCCGCAAATAGAAATGATTTCTAATCCTGAAATGTCAGATGAAGATTGTGAGAAGTTCAAAGAATTACTCTCATCATCTTCAAGACCTGTCATTTTAACTGGAAGTGGGTCTTGGTATTCTGGAGCAGAAGATTCCTTGAAGGAGCTTGTTGAAAAAATTAATGCCCCAATTTTTACTCTTAATTTTGGAAGAGGCGTGGTTTCAGATAATCATGAAAATTGCATGGGCCAAGCAAGTCCATCAGCACTTAATGGTTTCAAAAAAGCTACTTCAGAGTCCGATTTAATTATATTGCTTGGAGTGAGACTTAGTTTATATATAGGATGGGGACGAACATTTAATCCCGAAGCAAAGGTAATACAGGTAGACATAGAAGTCGAAGAAATAGGAAGGAATAGACCTGCTGACCTTCCAATCTTATCTGATATTAGAAAAGCAATTGTGAAGTTAAATTCAAATCTTGGCAAAGATTTGAATTTTACAAAATGGCTAGATACTTGCAAAGAGTGGAAGAGGGAAGAATGGTCTCAAGTCGAGAAATTGAAGCTGAGTGACAAGAAACCTTTACATGTGCTAAGAGTAGTAAAGGCTGTAGAGGATTATTTTGGAAAGGACATCATGCTTTGTATTGATGGAGGAGATACTCAAGCTTGGACTGACTCAACTTACAACGTAGATAGCTCTGGTATTTATGTAAAAGGGGGCCCATTAGGCTGTATGGGGGTAGGCGTACCTTTTGCCCTAGGAAGCAAGACAGCTTTTCCTGATAGACAGGTCGTTCTAATAACAGGAGACGGTGCTGTAGGAATGAATTTAATGGAGTTTGAAACTGCGGTTAAACATAATCTTCCTTTTGTATGTGTAGTTTGCAATGATCAGTCTTGGGGAATGACAAAGCATCAACACTGGCTTACATATGGATCAGACAATACACCCGCAGGACATGAATTGCCTTTCATAAAGTTTCACGAAATAGTCAAAGCAATGGGGGGTTATGGTGAACTTGTCAAAGATTCAAAGGATTTAATCCCAGCATTAGAAAGAGCTGCAAAATCTGGGTTACCTTCTTTAATTAATGTTATTACTAACCCAAATGCAACAAGTGCAGCAACTCATGCAATAACAGCAATGATGACCAGGGCGTAGTTTTTAGACTCCAAAATAGTACATTTTAAATCTATACGATTTTAAATCATGTAAATAGCTGTTAAGAACTGAAAATTACTTTATTCTTTACTTGTTAATACGGCCATGAAAGCTTCTTGCGGTATTTCCACGCTCCCTACATTCTTCATTCTTTTTTTCCCCTCTTTTTGCTTATCAAGTAGCTTTCTTTTTCTAGAAACATCTCCTCCATAACACTTAGCTGTTACATCTTTCCTTAAAGCTTTAACTGTTTCGCTGGCTATAATTTTTGACCCTATTGCTGCTTGAATCCTCACTTCAAATAGCTGCCTAGGTATTATTTCTTTAAGTTGCTCAGTAATATCCCTACCACGATAATATGAATTTGTTCTATGAGTTATTAAAGAAAGAGCATCAACTACTTCACCATTTATTAATGTATCAAGTTTAACAAGATCAGATTCTACTAGATTCGTAGGCTCATAATCCATAGAACAATAACCTTTAGTTATTGATTTAACTTTATTGTAAAAATCATAAATCATTTCTGATAGAGGAATTTCATACTCAAGAATAAGCCTTTCCTCTGATATAAAGTTTATATTCTTTTGAACACCACGTCTGGATTCGCAAAGTTCTAATAACCCACCCAAGAAACTTTTAGGTGAATGAAGACTTACTAAAACAAATGGCTCCCTAATTTTATTAATTTCACTTAAGTTAGGCAGGTTCTTGGGGTTATCAACCTTAACTATTTTCCCATTTGTTTTATCAACTTCATAAACTACAGTTGGAGAGGTTGCTATCAAAGATAAATTAAATTCTCTCTCTAATCTCTCCTTTATAATTTCCATATGAAGCAATCCTAAGAATCCGCATCTAAATCCAAAACCAAGTGCAGCAGAATTTTCTGCTTCATAGTCAATAGAAGAATCGTTTAAGCTAATTTTTTCTAAAGCTTCCTTTAGTTGCTCATAAAAATTGGAATCAATAGGGTAAAGGCCGCAAAAAACCATAGGCTTAATGTTTTTAAACCCTTTTAGTGGCTCTGAGGCTGGCTTATCAGCAAGAGTAACAGTATCACCAACTTTTGCATCACCAAGCTCTTTAATAGAGGCGGTTATGAAACCTACCTCCCCGGAACTTAAATTTTTAACACTTTTAGATTTTGGATTAAAGATTCCTAGATTCCTAGTTTCATAGGCTCTTTCGGTTGCCATCATTTTAATTTTTTCTCCTACCTTTAAGGTCCCATTAAATACCCTAACCAAAAGAACCACGCCCAAGTAAGTATCAAACCAGCTATCAATAACTAGGGCTTTAAAATGATCAGAAGAGTCAACATTAGGAGCTGGAACTTTCTCTATAACCTCGTCTATAATACCAAGAACACCTTCTCCAGTCTTAGCGCTGACTAAAATAGCATTGGTGCAATCCACCCCAATAGTGTTTTCTATCTCTTCGCAAACCTTTTCAGGATCTGAGGATGGTAAATCTATTTTGTTGATAATTGGAATTATTTCTAGTCCCATATCGGCTGCAAGAAAAGCATGAGCTAGTGTCTGCGCTTCAACACCTTGTGTTGCATCTACAACCAGCAGAACTCCTTCGCATGCCATAAGACTTCGTGATACCTCGTAACTAAAATCAACATGACCTGGGGTGTCTATAAGATTAAATATATAATCTTCCCCATTCTTATCCTTGTAGTTTATTCGTACTGATTGAGATTTAATTGTAATGCCTCTTTCTCTTTCAATATCCATATTGTCTAAGAATTGGTTAGTCATATCTCTTTTTGTTACTGTGTTAGTAAGCTCTAAGATTCTGTCGGCGAGCGTGGATTTACCATGGTCTATATGAGCAATGATACTAAAGTTTCTAATATTTATTTTCTTCATCTATATTTGATTATAAATCATTTAATATAATTTATTGAATAATAATCCAGTAGCAACTTTAGGGTAAAAGTAAGTTGATTTTTGAGGCATTTTATCATTGTTAAGAACGACTTTCATAATGTCTGCAGGTATGAATTTTGGCAATATTAACCCTATAGATTCTGAATTAATGGTTGATTTTGCATCCTCTAAGCTTTTAAAGTGCCCAACGTTCTCATAGCTTTCTTTAAATAAATCTATTATTTTTTCTTGGACTGCATAGACGCTCATTGAGTAAAAACTTACAAGATCCTTTTCTTTAATCTTGCATTTAAGATTAGTGTCATTTTTCTTATCTATATAAAAGAATTCATCAGGCTCCAAAGAATCTTCATTCATATCCCCTAACCATTTCTCAGTATAGAAACTTTCCAAAACACTTCCTGTGATGTCCTTAGATGATGAAGTTTTATTTAGTATTCTGTGAGTCGGATTAATTAGCAATCCTTCTTGAATTGTTCCAGTTAAATAAAACATTACATTCTCTGTTTCACTATCTGGGTTTTCCCTATGATAATTAAGCGACGTCTCATACCTATGGTGTCCGTCAGCAATTAGTATTTCTTTTGTCTCAAAGTAAGATGAGATCTCGCTAATTGTCTGGAAATTGTCAATTTTCCAAAGTTTATTCATTATTCCGTCGAGAGATTTTGCTTCAATTATGGGGTTATTTGATTTTATGAATTCTTTAACTAACTTTTCAACTTTATTATCAGAGTTGTCATATACACCAAATATAGGGCTTATATTAGTTTTACATGATTTCATTAATTTTAATCTGTCAGCCTTGGGGCCACTAAAAGTTTCTTCATGAGGCAGGATTATCTTGTCACTAAATTCTGATAGTTTAACAAGCGCAATTATACCAATTCTTTCGTAATCCTTTCCTTTGTAAGTAAAAGTCTGATGATATGGGTAAATGCACTCCTTTTCTTCCTGAATTAAGACCTGGTCATTTATCCATGAGTTGAATATAGATTTTGCTTCTTCATATTTTGTATCACCTTCAGTCTTATTCAGATCAACTTTGATTATATTGTTTTCGTGGAGCGAATAAAGATGTTCTTGCTGTTCTTTGTTTATAACATCATAAGGAGGAGCTATGACATCACTAATATTGTTTACTTTTTCTTCGTTATACCTTAAAGCTTTAAAACCTTTAACTTTTGCCATTATAAAAATCCATTATCAAGCTTGAGCTTAAATCACCTTCTCGAATAATTGCAAGATCATTACTTGTGTCTTTAACAATTGTTGATCCGAGAGACTTATTTATATCGCCATAGTCGATTATGCAATCAACTAAATTATGAAAAGTATTATATATTGTTTTAAATAAAAAAATATTATTATTTCCACTAAGGTTAGCACTAGTAGAAACTATAGGTGTGTCCAAGACTTCAAAAAGTCGAATTACGAAAGGATGAGAAGAGATTCTGCAGCATACTTCTTTATTAGCGCTAATGATTTTACTATTAATTGATGATTGTTTTTTTACTTTTAGCAATATTGAGAAAGGACCAGGAGAAAATTTATTAATTAGCCTAGTTTCAGAATCGCTAGTTTCGCAATTATCGCTTAGCATATTTAAATCTTTAAACAAAAGTGTAAAATTCTTTTCTTTCTCTCTCTTTTTTATATCATAAATTTTGTCTATTGCTCTTTGATCTTCGCAATTACAACCAAGGCCGTATAAAGTTTCCGTAGGATAGCAAATTGTAGACCCTTCTTTAATTATTTTGGCAACTTTCTTAATATCTAAATGGGACTCAGTGTAGCTTAGCAATTTTATTTGTTATGTTTCTCAGCAGCCTTCATAACTTTCTTTTTTAAGCTTTGTCTAAAGTTATTCAATGACTCTTTTATTTCAGGGTATTTTATAGAAAGAATTGAAGCAGCATAAATACCTGCATTCCTTGCCCCGCCTTTACCAATTGACATTGTTGCGACTGGAATACCAGGAGGCATCTGGACAATTGATAATAAAGAATCCATACCGTTAAGACATGATGAGTCTATCGGTATACCAATTACTGGCAAAGTTGTATAAGATGCAACTACTCCAGGCAAATGTGCAGCCCAACCAGCTGCTGCAATAAGAACTTCAACACCTCTTTCTTCAGCTGTACTCATGTACTCTTCTAAAAGCTCAGGAGTTCTATGTGCTGATGCAATTCTGAGATCATAAGAGATTCCTAGCTCATCAAGAATGTTGCAAGCATCCGATGCTTTCTCAAGATCAGAGTCACTTCCTACTATTATTCCTACTAAGGGCATGGTTTTAACTTATCTTGATTATGCTAATATTTCAAGAGTATATTTTAAGGAGAAGATTTTGATTACAAAAGAATTTTTGGAAGATATCTGTTTTATTTCTCAACATGATCATGCAAGAGTTTCTCTTGATTTGTTTCTACTGCTAAATGAGGATTTAACGCAAGGCCTAGAGAATTCTGAAGAGCTCAAATACGCAATAAGGAACCACGATTCTGGGTGGATTGAATATGACAAAATTCCAAAGACTAATAAAGAGGGGCAAGTTTATACTTTTCAAAACATGAAGACTTCGCTACAAGA
>ENA-OREN01002218-OREN01002218.1-marine-metagenome-genome-assembly--contig:-NODE-2218-length-20422-cov-5.994692_pt1 | contig 20422 bp, 18 predicted proteins | sample MGYA00248624_ERZ508555 | MGnify/ENA primary metagenome ERZ508555 (study PRJEB26222, sample SAMN06267773) | marine metagenome | isolation source: Saanich Inlet, British Columbia, Canada | place...
CATAAACCTCATCTGTAGAGATATGGATCAATTTAGTTTTTGTTTGTTTTTGAATATTTTCAAATACTCCCTTGTATTGTAAAAAATAGAAGAGTATGCAATAGTTGAGAGGTTAGGCTATGGTATAGCTTTAAAGCAGAATTTTGAAGATTTAGGCACACACAAATTAAATGTTTCTACTTTTTTCAAAGACAATACTTCATTGAGTAATTCTGTCATAACTGACAGAGGTAAAACAAAGAAATCTGATGGTGGAGTTTCTAATACTCAAGATTTTTCATCCTATGCTATTTCTATAGAAGGAAAGGATTTCTTTTCGCTAAGCAATAATTTTGTTGACGGTCTTTCATATAAAGTAGGACATGCGAAACAGTCTAAAGCTGTAAAGAACCTTGGAAGCAATTCTGCAAATTCTTCAGCTATTAACGATAATGTTAATTTAACTCATGATGAAAAGAGATCTTCTATTTCTTTAGTGCACAAATCAATAATTGCACCAAATCTAAGTATGAGAATCCTTACTGAATTTATGAAAATAGAGCACTTTACTGGTGAGGAGTCTCATGATAGAGATTATATTACAACCGGTTTAGATTTTTATTATAAGAAGATAAATGTTGGCGGAACATATACCCAAGAAACTAATGAGGCAGCAGAAGCAGACGAAGCAATAGATGATAAAGTTTACCAGGTCTCTTTAGGCTATCTAGTTAACAATAATTTACATCTTCATATAGGTTACAAGAAGGCTGATGAAGCAAATGAAATAAAACATACAGTAGGCGCTATGATTGCCTATTATTTTGATATGTAAAATCAAATGCACGATGCACCATTTATTGAAGAGTAAGCCAAACCAATACATTTTTGTAGCTGGTTTTAGGTCTTAGTTTCTTAATTAAACAAGCTTGTTAAGCAACTAAGTGAATATCGGCTTACTTCATTCTATGTGAAATTTTGATTTACTTATGTTATAATAAGAGGGCTATGGTTCTTAATATGAAATATTTTTTTTAGAATTTTTTCTCGAAGAATTCTGTCTATGCTCATATAACTCTTAGCAAAAAGGAGTATGATATGTCAAAAGTAAATTACAACGCAGCTCTCAATTATCCATTATTTGACGCTCTCTTTAATAGAAGGTCAAGACGTTTTGGACTCGGATTTGAATTAAAGGGTACAAACTTATCGTATAAGTCAGAGAAAAAACCACACCCACTCAGTACTTTTCAAGAAGCTATGATTACATGGGCAGGAACTGGATTAACAGGTCTTTGTATTGCGGATTTACCACCAGACGCAATCAATTTATTGTGTCAATGGACAGGCAGGACTTGGCCGTCAGCTTGTAATCCCCATAGCACAGAATTATTTCTTTCAAATGATAGTGGACTTTATATGATAGAGGCTAACAAACTACTTCCAGAAGATAAAGAAATAAATATATTTGCAAGGCTTTCACAAGAAAAAAAGATAGAAAAATTGCTAAAGCTTTATGAGGAAAGCTTGTTGAAGCTAGAAGATGGTAGACCAGATTTACCTGATAAAATGCCAGGACTCTTTACTTTTAATGAATGGAACACGAATAAGCCGGGAAGTAGCTTGTTCATTCCTGTTACAGATATAACAGAAGAATATTTAAATTTATTATGTCTGTATTGTAGTAATAGTTATGGTTTTCAAATAGTAGATGATATTGAAAAATGCTCAGCTGGACAAGACAAGTGGATTAAAGAGGGTAGAATTAAATCCGATGTTAAGATTAGCTTGTTTGAATTAGAGACAAGAATCTTAACTGGTTTAAACGTTGAGCAAGCTTTTATCTGCCAAAACATGGCACTCTCTCTACAGGCATTAGGATTAGGAGGGTGGACTTTTACTGGCCTATTGCCAAGGTATACTCTTGGATCAAATCCAGAACAATTTAAAGGACTAGGATTCAGGTTCATTTCACCTAAGAAAGGGAAAGGAATAGAGCAGCCTCAAGGGATACCCGTGGGCAAAGATGGAGTATTTGAGGCTTATTGTCCCCCTTATTATAAGAATATGGATGATGCTTTTGATGCTTTTTATGAGAAGAAGTATAAAACTTGGAATAGAGAGGAAGAAAGTATGCCTCATCCATATTTGGAACCTGATAAGCAATTAATGGAAGCCCCGAAGACAACAGAGAAGACTATTAGAATTGTTAAAGACGTTATTAATTATATCTATGATACATATGGGAGATTCCCTGCTTTCGTTGATCCAATGTATATGAGATTAGTCTTTCAAGCACACAATTTAGATTTAGATTTTTATGATAAATATTATCCACCAGGCACTTATACGGACCAGCATGTTAATACTTTTAAATACTTTCATCCGGATAAAGAAAATCCTTATAAGCAGAAGCCCGAAGAGAAACAACCTTGGGATAAGTAGTCTTTTTGTATCCTAATTGAAGATGATTGTGAGTTAATTATAGCGTAGGTGTTTTAGATTTGAGAAAGAAGCTAGCTTAATACTTTTTTGGAGTTGGCTTTAGCTCAGAGTTACCTAATGAGACAAGTTTGTTAAGCAACTTTGAATGCTTCGAAGTCCAGAGGCTCTTAATTTTGTCTAACTCATTTTGTGATAATTCTTTAAAGTCTGTATACGAAGTGAACTCATCAATCTCTGATTTACTAGTAAAATTTGGGAATACTGAGCATACAGTCTTCTCAGATAAGGGAAATTGAATAGCTACTTGGCCTATTGTTTTATTGTTATTTTCAAGGAGGAAGTTGAAGTCGTTCATGACATCTAAACCTGATTTTATCCATAAGTTTTTTCTATGATTCCTATGATCAGACTTTGTTAATGATGACTTATCTTTAATTGAGCCGTCAAGTAATCCAGAAGCATGAGGGACTCTGACCATTAGTCCAGTGCTAGTTTCTGCTGCCTTATCGAACAAAGAACTCATTGGCTCTTGCTCAAGTAGATTGTAAATAATATGAAGCGCTAAAGGATCCTTATCTATCGCCATTAACCCTTCTTTTAACCATCCGATATCTGGACCCAGTGCCATTGCAAAAGATCTGATTTTCCCTTCTTTGATTAGTGAATTTAATGTATCTATAACTTCATCATTATCTATAAAGTCTATTCTAGGATTGTGTAATTGATAGATATCTATATAGTCTGTTTTTAATCTTCTTAAACTTTGTTCACAAGAGTATCTAATATCTTTAGCAGTAAATTTTTGAGGTAATTCGGTGTGTCCCGTTCTTTCCTGTAAGGCTCCAGATTTAATATCATAACCAAATTTGGTTGCATAAATTCTTTTATCCCTAGATTTAGTGAATGCTTCAGCTAATATTGTCTCTCCGACTCCAAGTCCATATACATCAGCAGTATCAAAGAAGTTGATTCCTTTTTCTGAAGCGTATCTTAGTAAATCAATTGATGTCTTCTTGTCTTTAATGCCCCACCAATTAGTTGAAACAGTCCAGACTCCAAATCCAACTTCAGATACGAGGATTTTCTTATTTTTTGGGAAAGCTCTATAGTTCAATTTACAAATTCCTACCTCTAATTTAGAATCTTCACTAAATCTTCAATATTCTTGAAGATACAAGTTAAGATTGGTGTATCTCGCTCTGTATAAATTCTTGATTTGTGTGACCTCATAGATTCAACTAGATCAAGAAAGTCCTCAGGATAGTTAGTTTCAAACCCTACAACCTGTTCCTGGTCATCGATTCCAAAAGAATATGTTGTATTAATCTTTATGGATGGGAATAGGCTACCAGCCGAGATATGTTCATGCATCATCTTCTTTCTATCATCTAATTCCAGTTGGTACCATTCAGCTTTTTTTACAAAAGGATATACAAATAGGTATTTTTTTCGGGAGGGTCTAATTTTAATGGTTCTCTTATCTCTATTTAAAGCCTCATGTTTTTTGACATATTGTGAGAACTTTGTCATTGATAGGAAGCTGTAGGAGCAAGATATGTATTTACCAATTAAAGTCTTAGATAATTCGGATGACATTTTTTCAAAGATCTCCAAATTGTCAGCAATTCTCCAGAACATAAAGTCACATTCTTTTCTTATTCCAACTGTTGAATAAGCATTAATCGTAAGAGCTAGCTCATATTCTTTATATATCTGCGATAAATCTTTTAAGGCTAATTCTTTTTTAATAGCGTCTAACTCATACCATTGTTGAGTTAACTTATAAAAGATATAATTGCAATAAAATCTTCTTTTTCTATGCATTGTTCTAGCCACTCAATAGAGAACTAGCTTTAGTTGTATAAATAAAAATAAACCATAGCTAACCTAAGTATACAATAAAAGGTAAAGGATAACAATAATTCTTACTGATACAATGATTCTAGAGAAGCCACGATATCCATAAAGGCATCTTTGATATTGTCGTTCCTATAAATCATCTGTAACTTTCTTGAATATGACTTAGGAAGAGGCTCGATTGCAAGATCTTCGTTGTTTGTAATAGCCATTCTTGGTAAGATTGCTATCGAATTTTCGCTATTAAGCAATATGGTATAGGCATCTTCACATGAGACTACTCTTACTATCTTATTGTGTCTTCCTATTATTCCTTGGTCTAATGAGGAATTTAGTTTATCGGTAGAATTATCATCTTGAGCTAATAAGATAAAAGTAGCTTCATCAGGAAAAGAAAGATTTTCGAAATCGAATTTAGTTCTTAGTTTATTATCCTTTTTGTATATGAATAGCATATCTTCTTGATGAAATATTTTTCTTTTGAGAATAGGATTTAAATTGTATACAAAGCAATCCTCACAATTTAAATCTTTATTTTGTGTAGTCATTATAGCTATATCGATTTGACCAATCATCAACATTTGCATTAAATCCTCTGGTCCTTTCTCTATAAAATCAATTTCTTCTTTATGGGACTCTGATATTGAAAGAAAAAAACTTGAACCAACAGAAGGTACTGCGCCTATGGTGAATGATTCGTAATCATTGATTGTAGCCAGTTCAATTTCCTTTAATGTCTTAACGCTTTTTTCTATATTAAGAAGTAATGGCATAATCTTAACCCCGTATTCAGTTAGAATCACTCCTTTAGTTGATCTAAGAAAGACTTTGTGTCCAACTAGATTCTCAAATTTTTTAATCTGATTACTTAGGGTTGGCTGCGATATCGATAGAGATCTTGCTGCATCATTGATACTTCCAAGTCTTGCTGCAGAAAGTATATAAAATACGTCTGTTAGATTCATCTGCTATAGTTTATATCTATATCAAAAAAATCGCAATAGTTGTTGACTATATCAAAGAAGTAAACGATAATTAACTTGCCCTCTCTCTTACGAGAACCATAGCAATTGTCTTTTGACAAGGTCTTTTAGAGAGGGCATTTTCTAAAAATCTTTTTTCTTAAAGTTTTGTAATCCTATAAGAGTAATTAATATAGTCCATAAGGTGTTTCCTATAAAGCATAAAATTATTGAGGTTGAACTATCAAAGAAGCTCCTGAATATACTACCGCTAAAACCTAGGATTAGTGGGTTATCCATATAAAAAAGTATTTGTATCCGAGCCAGGCTTATCGGATTTAGGAAGGTTAATATTAATATTTGTGATTGTATTTCATAATCTTTAAAATAAATTAAAATTAATATTAATATGAAGTCAAAAACGAAAGCATAAAAAATCCAGATTATTATTACTGCTAATATTCCGTGAAGCTTATTGTTTATAATAGATCCAATCATAACAGATAGACATGAGAAAAAAGATATTAGGCCTATTGAGGATAGGACCATATATGATATTCCCGAAATAATATTCGAATAGGTATCGATTCTAATTATAAAACTTGGCAAGATTCCAAGTAGGTAGAATATAGATATAATCAGAATATAAGCGCAAATTTTACTTAAATAAATTTCATTCCTGGATAAAGGTTGTGATATTAGTAATGAGATATAGTCTTTATTAGAATAGAAGCCATTTGTGCCAATAATGAGAGTTATTAAAGGAAGCATATACAAGCTAAGACTGGTAATTGTCAAGAGCGCTTGATTTATATTGGATGAGAAACTCAAGAGAGCTTCAACAGAAATAAAAAAAAGGACTGGACCAATCAGGAAATACTTAGAAGCAATTAGGAATTTGATTTCGTTTTTAATAAGGTTAATAAACATAGTTTTTGAAGAAGGAAGACACGCTCCTATCCAAGTTTATATTAGTTTTATCTGAATTAGACGAGCTAAGATTCTCTTCCTGAACAATAATGCCTTCATCCATTATGAACAACTTGTCGACTAATGATTCTAGTTTATTAAAATAGTGCGAAGCAATTAAGATAGTCTTTTGTCTTTTTAACGAGACTAGGTAGTCTGTTAGGTCATTGATAGCTTTAATATCAAGTGAGTTAAAAGGTTCATCAAGAATTATTATTTTTGGGTTTTTCATAAAAATTAAAGACAACATAAATTTTTGTTTCATCCCACCAGATAAGCTTGAAAAAGTTTTATTATCAAAAGTATTAATCTTAAAAATATCTCTGAGCACAGTGTTAGGATTTAAAGTATTATTAATTGATAGGTAAAAATCTTCTATGTCTCTTATTGTCATTTGATCGAATATATTGATTTCTTGTGGGAGGTATGACAGGTCTTTTTTGTATTGCGTGGGATTTGAGTTTTTGTTTTTACCCGAGAAATATATTTCTCCTTTATCTTCCTTAACTAAGCTAGCTATTATTTTCAATAAAGTTGATTTTCCACAGCCATTTGTTCCAACCAATAAAGAGATTCGGTTTTCAGGTACATGCAAATCAAGACCTCCTAATACAATGTTCTCGTTAAATTTTTTTTCTATGCCTTGACATTTAATCATTCGAACCTCCTTTCAAGAGAAATTCTAGGCTCCAAGTCAATAAATTGTGTATGAGTTAGTACCGGCAAGTAAAGTTCGATAGAATCAATTAGTGATACGATATAGGATTCTAATAACAAGACTGAGTTAGGTATTTTCTCTAGAATTATTGAAAAAAGTGTGATGGGTCGATATGGAACCTCACCAATATTATCTTTATCTGTATCGTATCCAACGTATTTATCCCAGTAGTTCTTACTAAACTTGTTACTTAAATCTGCTCTATTAGTTGTTATGTCAAAGTTGTTTGCAATAAAATTATTACTTATAAATCTATTGTCATAAGAGCTTCCTAATATACGTATTGCTATTCCGTTATTAGTGAAGGTATTTTTAAGGAATAAGATTTCATCAGTACTGTCCATATGGACTGAGATAGTATTATCGCGAAAGTTATTTTCCGATATTTTAGAGCGTTTTATTTCTTTTAGCAACAAAGAAGAGGTACCTGGTTTTATATGGCCTGAGAATCTATTTCTCGATATTTCAATATTTTCAGAATACATTACGGCAACACCACCTAAGTTGCTTCGGAAATTATTGTTTATAAAAAGATTATTATTTGAGAACATAAAATGAAGACCATATCTCGCACTATTAAATGATTTATTTTGGTTTATCTTATTGTTGTTAGAGAACTCTAAGTAGATACCATCTCTATGATTTTTAATTGTATTGTTAATAATTTCGTTGTTATTAGAGTTCCAAAGATGAATACCGTTTCCCATCTTTGATTGTGAATCAAGTCGACTATCATTTTCAACAGTGTTGTTTGATATTGTAGATTTGGTTGTTTCTTCTAAGTGAATACCAAAAAAATTATTAATAAGTCGATTATTTTCTATTATACAATTTGAGACTTTTATCATTCTAATTGCTGAATAATCTCGCATATGACCTCTTCCAGAATTCATAATAGTTAGATTTTTAATGCTTACATTATTGGCCGTAATAGTTATCGTTTGGCCTCTTTTCTCACCATCTATAACCGATCCATCCCCCCCTTCTAATGTAAGTGGCTTATTAACTTGCAAATCATCGACTTTATGGTGGCCTATTATCAGCAATGTGTCAAAATCTGAAGCCTTATTAATTGCTTCTTGCAGAGTAGATGTCTTTGAGTCCACTAGTGTCGTAGCAGTAGACTCAGAAAAGCTAAATATAATTATAGTAAATATTAAGCAGAGCTTTAACAACATAAAGTTATTCCGTATGTTTATGAGCACTACATTCTCTCTGATTTGAGCAGTCTTCATGATCCGCATGTTTATCAGCACTACATTCTTTATGTTTTGAGTAGCCTTCGTGATCCGCATGTTTATCAGCACTACATTCTTTATGTTTTGAGTAGCCTTCATCATTATGATTAGATATAAACTGGTCCCACTTCCATTTATGATTTTCTTTGAAGGTTGTTTTAAGTAAAGCTTTAGATGAAGGTCCTTTAGTGTTTAAAGCTATGAGTCCACTAGACATAGGAGTATGAATATTAGTCTTAATAATTAATATGTCATTGTAATTGAGGACCTGATTCTTGTCGTTGTAATCAATAAAGAAAAGGTTCTCAAAGCTATTTTCATGATCGTTCTTACTCATATAACTTTTAAGGCAAGATATGTCATCAAATTTAAAGATCTTTCCTTTTTTATCAATTAAGATGGATCCAAATCTTTTATCAACAAATAACATCCTACAGTAGTCACAAGAGTCGTTATCTTCAGAGATAGATACTTCATTTCTATAGTTACATGAGCTAATTGTTGCAATTGTGATAACAAAAACGAGTAAAAGTCCTAAATGTCTCATTTTTTTTTAACCATCCTTATAATGATGTCGTCTGAACGCTTAAATTCAGTTGGGAGGATGTCCTTTTTATGGCATATAATATATAGAAGTATTATTAGCGCTAACGTTAACGAGATTACCCCGTAAGATGGCAAAGATACTACAGTAAAATTTAATAGATTCTTCGTTCCTATTATAGGAGGCTGATAGGACATTCCAGGAATTTTTATTGCCGCACTTGGGTCGAGATCGTGACCGTAAGTATAAAGCCATAACCAGAAGTCATATAGGCAAAATAAGCAGAAAATTGACTGAAGAGCGAATAGCTTTATTAAAGATTTTAGCTTGAAGCTCTTTATATAAATATATGCACCACAAGCAACTAAAAGTATTTGAACATATATAAGATATTTAAACTCTGGAATTACGTCGATATTAATCGGTGCCATTCCTATATAGTGATTAAGGATATTTACATTTTGAATGGTGCTCTTTTGTCCCCCTGCTATTTCGTTAAAAAAGATCTGAAGACTAAGTCCATCAGGGTATTGTGGGGCTGTTAGCTTTATTGACCAAAGTGGCAAGAAAATTGATATTCCCAGGAGAATTAATGATATTAAGACCAAAGTTTTTTTGGGGTCAAGTTTTATTTCTTTTAAAAGATAGTTTTTAATAATTTTTTTCACCTCCAAGCTAGTTAGGAGAGCTGGTGAGATAAGAATTAGGGAGAATTCTTATCTCACTTTAAAGATCTCGTCTTATAAGTTATCTGCCTCCCAGTATTAATGTGCCCTTCACTTATTAAACTTAATCTTTACCTTTGAGCTCTCTGCTGAAACCCTTACGTACCCTTGCATCTCTTGGTGGAGAGCAGAGCAGAAGTCAGTACAATAGAATGGGTAAACACCTTCTCTTATTGGCTTCCAGACTAATGTACGAGTATCACCTGGCATTACTAAAAGCTCAGAGTTTCTTGCTCCTTGAATTGCAAAGCCATGTGGTACGTCCCAATCTTGTTCGAGATTAGTTATGTGAAAATATACAGTATCTCCAACTTTTATACCCTCAATATTATCAGGTGAGAAGTGAGTTCTGATTGCACCCATATAAACATGAACATCTTTACCTTTTCTCTCTACTCTTGAATCATTAATATCCTTGATTGCATACTTGTTGTGATTTTTGGCTAGGTCAAAAATTTTGTCTTGATCTTTCTTTATAAGGTCAGCTGGTGCTGCTTGTGCGTAGTGTGGTTCACCAGCAGTTGGAAAATCAAGTAGCATCTTCATTTTTTTCCCACTGATATCAATCAATTGAGCCGAATGAGCCAACTCAGGGCCCGTTGGAAGATATCTGTCTTTTGTTGTTTTATTTAGTGCAACTAAATATTTTCCAAATGGCTTTGTTGTATCTCCACCAGGTATAAGCAGGTGTCCAATTGAATAATAGACAGGAATTCTATCTACAACTTTCCATTCACCTAACTTCCACTTGATTACTTCAGAGCTTATATATACCGAAGTATAAGCATACCCTTTGTCGTCAAATTCAGTATGTAAAGGCCCAAGTCCTGGGTTCTCTACTTCCCCTGCAATGACTTTGTCGTAATCTAAAACAGGAATTTTTCCTTCATAACCTTCAAAGCTTTTGTTCTTAATAGCTTTAAGCATTTTACTAAAAGAGTGGACAGGAATTATTGTTGAAAGTTTACCTCCACCTACTATATATTCACCAGATGGGTCAACATCGACTCCGTGGGGTGATTTAGGGGTAGGCAAGTAATAGACAAGTCCAGGATAATCATTAGCATCTAAGGTTGTAACTTGTTTTATTTCTGTAGTTTTTGCAACTCTATCATGCTCATCTACTATATTATGAAGGTAAGAAGTTTTCATTTTCTTCCCTTTCCCCTTTGCAACAAGTTTTTCAGCATATTTCCAATTTACAGCTGCAATATAATCTTTGTCTCTTTGAGAAGCACCTCGTTCTTTTATTGTATGAGCTTGTTCGACATTATAAGTTGAGAAAAATGCCCACCCATGAGATTTTTTCTTTCCTAAGTGAGTTTTGTCATAATCAAAACCTGGAACTATTATCTGGAAAGCTACTGACATGTGCCCTTGATCGTCAACTTTTACAAAGCTTAATGCTCCTTTAAAGTTTTCTTTATATGTCTTTTCATTAATCGCCATATCCTTTTGAGGAGTAGGGACGCTAAATCTAGTTGCCGCAACTAAATACTCTGTATTCTGTGACACGAATGGAGAAGCGTGGTTACCTGAGACATTAGGAATTTCAATTATCTCCTCAGTCTCAAAGTTTTTAAGACTAATCCTAGCAATTCTAGGCGTATTATTTTCGTTTATAAATAACCATCTACCATCAATCTCCCCGTTTGTTTGAGAAAGTTGTGGGTGGTGTGCGTCACCCCAAGGAATATATCCCCAAGATGTTTTAAGTAAATCTTTAGTCTCTTCAGAGAAACCATAGCCATTTTCAGGAAACAATGAAAAGACTGGAATTGTCTTGATTAATCTACCTGAAGGTAGACCATATACTGTTACATTACCGCTATACCCACCAGACATAAATGCATAAAACTCATCATGCTCACCAGGTGGAACGTAGACAGCCTTCGCTCGTTCTGTGTTCTCAGAGTCGAGGAATTTAGAACTTTCAGCATCACTATTAATAAAGAAGACTGAAAGAAAAAGTGTTAAAAAGAAAAAAAGTTTGATATTTCTAGACATCTTATATTCACCTCCTAAAGATAGGATCGAACAAGACAAACTACTTTTACCTACAAGTTGTAGAACAAAAATAATTTTATATCATACTTGTTTGAACCATAGCACGATTATTATGATTATTATTTTAACAAATGTCAACATTTGACTTTCATAATAAAATCATTTATTTTTAAAAATGCTATGGTTCAAAAACTTTTCTTTATTTTTGTTCTTTTAATGTCTGTTCCTGCACTCGCAGATTTAGACAATAAAGGTATAGGTCCAGCTAAGAATATTAAGATTCCTCAGAAGATAGATAACAACCTTTCAAGTGAAGGAAAGGAATTATTTAAATTAAAGTGTGGTTCTTGCCACAAGTTAGATGAAAGGTCTACTGGTCCACCGTTAAGAGGTGTAACAATAAGAAGAAGTCCAGAATGGGTATTGAATCAAATTGTTAATCCGGCAGAGATGGCTAGTAAAGATCCAATTGCGAAAGCACTTGTTGGAGAATACTACTTAATTATGCCAAATCAGAATATTAATTTAGAAGGAGCTAGAAAGATATACGAATATCTGAGAGTAATAGACCATGAAGGAAAGTAAGTATTCCTGTGTTTTATTATAAACAGACTAAGGAAGTTTGAGAGGAATTTTGCTATGGTTCACAAAGGTCTTAAAGAGTTTTCATCATATAGTCTATTCGATGCTTTGTTAGACAGAAAATCTAGGCGTTTTCAGCTCGGATCAGAGATTAAGTCAGGCCCTTTAAAATACAAATCTAAGCACAAATCAAAATCTCTTTCTTTATTAGAAGAGGCCTTATTAATATGGGGAGGAGGTGGGATTAAAGGTATGAACTTATCTGATTTTCCTCCAGAGAAAGGCCTTGATTTAGAAGTAAAATTTGTAAGTAAGACTATACCTTCACTAGGCGATATCCATAGAACTGAGATTTTTTATACAAACGATGAAGGAACATACCTGGTTAAGCAGAGTGACAAAGTAATGAATAGCCTTAAGGGTATTGGCCATCTATCTGAGAATAAAAGAATTGATTTAATAACCCAATTGTTTGATGAATGTAGGATTAAGTTAAGCAATAAAAGAGCACAGCTTCCTAAGAAGCCTCCCGGATTGGCTATCCATAATACATGGAATGTAAACAAACCTGGATCAACTTTAGTGATACCCGTGACAGACTTATCCGCTGGCCTGATTAATATATTATTTTTTTATATGAGAAGAGGGCATAGATATAATTTTCTAGATGAATTAAAGAACATGAGACCTGCTGGAACTCAAAAATGGATTTCCGAGGGCTTTTTAAATAAAGATAAGTCTTTAAACTTGATTGAGGCTGAGATTAGATTTGCAAGCGGTTATATAGCTGAACAACCCCTACTTTGTCAAAACATTAATCTTATTCAACAAGCCTTAGGCTTGGGGGGTTGGTTGTTTACTGGTTTTGCAAGTAGATATATGTTGGGAGCCGCACCAAACTGTAAAGGTCTTGGCTTTAGATGTATTGACTCTGAACATACTGATAGTGATTGGGGTTCAACGGTTAACAAGCTCCCAGTGGGTCTAGATGGACACTTTGTGGGATTCTGCCCACCATATTATGCAAATATGAATGATGCTGTGGATGCATTCAATGAAATGAAATGGTCAAATTGGAAACATGAAAACATGCCCTACAAAGAGTCTGAAGCAATACTGGATGCCGTAAAGAAGCCCACCAAAAAGGAGATTATGGTTGTAAAAGACTTGTGTAATTACATCTATGAAACTTATGGTAGTTTCCCAGCCTTTTCTGACACGATGTTTACTAGAATGATGGTTCAATCACATATAATAGATACTGATTTTTACGATAAGTTTTATCCTGAAGGTGCTTACAGTAAAAAACATAAATCACACAAGGAAAACTGGGAGACTTAATCTTTACAATTAATGAATTTTTAGTATCAACAACAAGTTGGTTACCTATACAGGCATCAAGTATCTCATCATCGGTGGATTCTGCACTTGTCTTTATTTCTTATTTATCAATTTTTTGTACACTTGCTATTGGATTAGTCCTCATTTACTTTTCCTTTAAATATAAAAGAAAAACTTCAAATGATATTACACCAAATTATAGACATAATACTTTTCTTGAAACAGTTTGGACAATTATTCCTACTGTACTAGTTTTTTTAATTTTTTTTATTGCACTTTTTCCATACTTAGAGACGGAAAGGACTGAAGGCTATCTCCGAGAGGTTAATGCATGAGCGCAGAAGTGGACGTGGTCTTTTAAGTATACAAATGGGAAAGAGACTTTTAATGAGCTTTATTTAAAAGTGAATGAACCCGTAAGAATTGTAATAACAGCTGATGACGTACTCCATAGCTTTTTCGTTCCAGCTTTTAGAATCAAAAAGGACGCAGTTCCTAACATGTATACTTTTACTACTTTTACTCCAACCAAGACAGGTGATTACGTTCTTTATTGTGCTGAATATTGCGGCCTTGCACATTCTGACATGAAAGGAATTGTCCATGTATTAAATGAACAGGATTTTATTGCTTGGGAAAGTGCAAGTGACAAGCTTAATAAAGAAGGAAAAATAGCAACAGAGTCAGGAAATTCATTGTATTTAGAAAGGGGCTGTAATGCTTGTCATAGTGTGGATGGAAAAGACGGAGCAGGGCCAACATGGAAAGGTTTATATGGTCAGGACAGAGATTTGGCTGATGGTTCTAGCCTGAATGCTGACGAAAACTATCTTAAAGAATCAATTCTTTATCCAAAAGAGAAAATAGCAAAAGGTTATGGGCCTATAATGCCTTCTTATAAGGGGTTGTTGTCAAACGAAGAAATTACAGAAATTATCAATTATATCAAGGAGCTTAAATAGATTTGGAGGATTTAAAGAATGAGTGAAATTGTTGGCGATAATTATCTTACAGCAGGCAAAGATTCAGGTACTTCCTTTTGAAAAACTTGGCTCTTTTCTGTAGATCATAAGAGGATTGGGGTTATGTACCTCTTTGCTATCCTGGTATTTTTCATTGTAGGGGGGAATTTTTGCAACATTAATTAGATTAGAGCATCTTACACCCTCACAAACTATAATGACTGCTCAAATGTATAATATTACATTTACACTTCACGGTTCTATTATGGTCTTTCTGTTTATAATTCCTGGAATATCAGCTAGCTTTGGTAATTTCTTAGTTCCACTTATGATTGGCGCTAAGGATGTAATTTTTCCCAGGCTAAACCTCCTAAGCTTTTGGATTTTTTGTATAGGCTCAATAGTTTGCTTAATTTCTTTACTTGCGCCAGTTGATACTGGTTGGACATTCTATACTCCATACGCTATTGAAAGCCAAACAAACGTTATAATGATTACGTTTGGAGTTTTCCTACTAGGAATGTCTTCAATTCTAACAGGTATAAATTTTATTGTTACAATTCACAAGTTAATGGCCCCAGGGATGTCGTTTAAGAATCTTCCACTTATGTGCTGGTCTTTATATGCTACAGCAATAATTCAGGTGTTATCAACACCAGTTGTTGGAATTACTTTAATTTTACTAATTTTTGAAAGATGGTTTGGACTTGGTTTTTTTGATCCAGCTAAAGGGGGAGACCCCATACTGTTCCAACACTTTTTCTGGTTCTACTCTCATCCAGCAGTATATTTAATGATATTGTCTGCAATGGGTGTTATATCAGAAGTTTTACCTGTTTTCTCTAAGAAGCCTATCTTTGGATACAAAGCAATTGCTTATTCAAGTGTTGGAATAGCCGTTATTAGCTTTTTGGTATGGGGTCATCATATGTTCACCAGCGGTCAATCACAATTGATTAATATTATCTTTTCATTGTTGACATTTCTAGTTGCAATCCCAACGGCAATTAAGGTCTTTAATTGGCTTGCAACTATGTATAGGGGATCTATTGAGTTGAGCACCGCTATGCTCTATTCGCTTGCATTCATTTTCTTGTTTACTATTGGTGGGACAACTGGGATGCATTTAGCTGCATTGACAACAGACGTACATCTTCATGATACTTACTTTATCGTAGCACACTTTCATTATACAATGGTTGGCGGAACAGTATTTGGACTAATGTCAGCTTTACACTTTTGGTACCATAAATGTGGGGAAGAATGTTTAATGAAACAAAAGCAAAGATTGCTTTTGTTTTTGTCTTTATAGGTTTTAATCTCACCTTTTATCCTCAATTTGTTATAGGAACTTTAGGCAGACCTAGAAGATATTTTAACTATGATCCTCAATTTCAAGGCATACATCAGCTTTCGACACTGGGTTCAATTATGTTAGCAATAGGAATTCTTTATATGTTCCATGTACTACTTAAACCACTACCTGGTAAAGCAGAGAAGAACCCATATAATTCTAAGTCTTTGGAATGGCAAACAGATTCACCGCCTCCAACTTTAAATTTCGATACCATACCAACAGTTAAAGGAACTACTTATGATTACTCAGATTAGTGGCAAAGATATCTTCTTAGATATCTTTAATTTTAGTACATAGAGTTGAATTCTAGTTACTTGCTTTTGTTAAAGTCAGTGAGTCATCCATCTGAACATAGATATCAATTACATCTTTTGATAATTCTTTAATTAAATCTTCATTCTTAATTATTTTGTTAATAGCATCCTCTTTTATTTCTGATTTAATTGAATAGATATCAGTTTCTAATAATGAGTTGTATCTATCAGAAACAAAACCACCACCAACAAAGTGTTTTTTAAATGATTTAAAAATTTGATTCGGATCATCGACATAGACTCCTTTTGTAATCAATAGCATTCTGGAGCTGTATAGTAGAATTTGCTTTAGTCCTTTAGCTGTTTCGTATGGTGTGAGAGAGTTGTCGTTACTTAATTTCTTTATCTCCTTATCGATTAAGCTCTTGTCTACCTTAATCATGTCAAATATTCCAGCTGAGCACTCCCCTTGTCCGATATCTGCTAAAGATATCGGCGATTTTGACCGGAAATCTATATAAAAATCCATTGAGTCCTTTTTTGAAGGTACGTTCTTGTTGTATTCTTCGCATAGCTCTTTAACTAAACTTATTCCTTTGGTTTGTATATAGTCTTTAAAGCTCTTTTTCTTACCTTCTAATTTAGTAAAACTTAACCAATCTGTAAGGACTATATCGAGAAACTCAGCAATATTATGAGCAGGTAGTGATGAGATTAGTTTGGCATATTCGGGATTTTCCTTGCCCATATCTGCTCCTAACAGAACATTGTATGATGGATAAATGTCTCCATCTTTTTTCCCAACTTTACCAAAAAATCCAATATCTGCAACATGGTGCATACCACAGGAATTAGGACATCCAGATATGTTTAATTTAAGATTTGTTAGGTCGTCTAAATTTAGATTAGAATTATTTAACAATCTGTTGTGTATATCTTCTACTAATCCTCTAGGTTTACATATGCCAAGTTGACAAGTTTGTGCTCCTGTACAATTAATCATCTCACCTAAGAAGGTGGACTCATTAACAAGAGTATTTTTAAAAGAATTAAGTATTGTAAATAAATTAGATAAATATTTAAAAGGGATATTCCTCAGACGAATATTCTGATCTCTATCACATCTGATGTTGTTTTCACCAAAATTAGTTAGGAAGTTGCATAGTTTTAAAGTATCTGTAGCTAATAAGTCACCTGACCTGAGCATAATTTTTATTGTATAAAGACCTAGTTGTTTCTGCTCGGACACGCATCTTTTTATCCAAGCATCGAACTTATCTTGATTTTTTTCTGGAATAGGTTGAATCTCAATGTCGGTCTGTGACGCTTCGTTCGCAAATAGTTCAGGTTCTGGAAGCAACTCGTTAGATTCATCTTCTTTAAGTTTATTAAACTCTTCCGTAACAAGAGTTGAGAACTCTTTGATGCCCATTTTATTCAGAAGAAATTTGATTCTACTAGAATGCTTACTTCTTCTATTGCCGTATTGATTATAAACATTTAAGACTGCTTTTGTCGCAGGGTAGAGTTTGTTTGTAGGAATAAAATCAAATAGTGGGTCACTTATCCTAGGATGCCTCCCAAGACCACCACCAATATAAACTTTAAACCCGTATTCTTCATTAACTTTAACCGCTATAAAGCCAAGACATGTTGCCCTTGAGTAAGCTATATCATCGAAATTGTCAGAAAAGGCTATTTTAAATTTCCTAGGTAAGTTCCATGACTCATCTTCTCTAATTAATTTACTAGTTAGGCATATTGCAAAAGGGGATACGTCGAAAACAGAATTCTTTGAAATACCACTATCAGCTGGACATAGGATATTTCTAACAGTGTTACCTCCTCCTCCTCTTGATGATAGGCCTACATAGAAAAGAACTGGTAATATTTCTTTCATGTCTTTTAAGAGCAAACCATGGATTTGAACTTCCTGTCTCGTGGTAAAATGAACCTCAGGTGTTCCAAATAGAGACATGTCTGCTACTACTTTTAGCTGCTCTGGGGAAATGAAACCACCAGGGCATCTGATTCTTAACATGTAAGTCCCCCTCTCTCTTTGTTCATATATACCATGTGCAACTCTTAAAGCCTTAAACTTGGTTTCCATTTCAAGAGTTTCGGACGATGAAGAATCATGTTCTGAGTGAATATATCGATCTATAGAGGTAGAAAGTGCGGATATTTCATCAATTAAAAGAACTGGTATTTCGTAGAAAACCATAGCCCTAAGATAGTACTTTTATAAGAAAAGATTGTCAAGCCATAAGCACTATGTTAAATTAATACTGCTATGTTTCTTGTAAGAGAGAGATTCTTTATCTCCCTCTTTTTTTTTAATATAGCTTTATAGATTCCAAATGAATGTGCAGAATTTTCTTTTTATAACAAAGAGCAAGCTTCTAATAATTGGTCCAAGGATTTTTTATTTGCTTGCTTTGATATATTCAATAATACATATTTTTTTATGGTCTTTGATTTACACTCCACATGAAATTAAGATTAAAGTAATAGGGTTTAGCTCGATTTTTGTTTGGCATGCACATGAAATGCTTTACGGATATACAATGGCTGTTATAGCAGGCTTTCTAATGGTTATCCCTAAGGGCGAAAATTATTTTACTAAAAGTGCAAATACCTTTTTCCTTCTCCATTGCGTTAGTTGGTTATTAGCAAGGATTGCTCCATTTGCAGAACCCTCTATTTTTGAGGCCTTGTTTTTATTTAATCTTATCTTTTGTTTCTTCTTATTTAACTCCATCAGAAAAAAAGTTCTTGCAAACAAGAAAAATTATGGCCCATATTTTTTAGTTGCCTTTATCTTCCTACTTTTTTTCGTTGAAATATTATTTTATGTTTCAGAGTTCTATTTTTACATGAATTCTATTTTCTTAATTAAGATTTCAATATATATTGTCGGCTTACTAATTTCTATTATTTCAGGAAGAGTTTTATCTAATATAATTGTCAAAGATGATTTACCGTCCTCCCAACAAATACATATGTACAAAAGTAATAGCTTGTTAAATATTCAGAAGAATCTTTTTAAATTTTATATTGCTGGTCTAATATTATTTTTTATAATAATCTCTATCTTTTCTAATCAATTCTTGATACTAATTGCTTCAATAGCAGTGCTAATTATTGGTGCTGCTAGATTAATCATCCTTTACAAGAAAACCATCTTTGAGAACATGCTTGTCGCTGGACTCTATATGACTAACATTTTTATTTTAATAGCAGTACTAATAAAGGGTGTGGAAGGGTATTTTCAATTGATTCCCACCCTTTATTTGCATGCCTTAACCTTTGGTGGGATTGGAATTGCTACTGCAACTATGATGAGTAGAATAATTATAGGTTTTAGTGGCGGAGATTCATCTAGAAAACCAGAAAAATTGGTAAGCATTGGGATTATGATTCTAATCTTAGGATCAATAGTAAGAGCAATTCTCCCTATCTTTATCAAAGAACATTATCTTATTCTTGTACTTATCTCTGAATTTCTTTGGGTTGCTGGCTTTGGAATGCTTTCGGTTAAATTAATTCCGAAATTGTTTCAAGCAAAGTCATTTGAGAAGAAAACTAAAAAAATATAAGAGTTTATAGAGAAATGAAAAGATAAGATTTAATCAGAGTAACAGTAGTAAAGGATTAGAACTTTCTAATGTTCTTAGAACGTTCTTTGGAAAAAAAGAGGTCTTAAGGATACTTCTTGAAAGAGAAGAGCAGATATATTCTGGTTCGTTCATCTTGCCTAAAAATAAGATACCGAGATATCGGCAGTTCAGTGATGAATATAAAGATGGTAAGTATCACGGAAGGGGAACTTATACTTGGTCAAATGGTGATAAATATATAGGTGAATGTTATTATATTCTATCATTAGTATATTTTCATGAAAAAACTAAAAAACGAAAAGGAATTGCTGAAAAAGGCCATTGCTTTAGGCACGGCATATGCCAATACACGAGGCGTAGCCCGATTTGAAGCAACCGACTCTGCTGCCACAAAAATCGAGTATATCTACCGCCTGTTAGTGCACGATAAATTGATTCAACCCTTACCCGAAGATCAAGTTTCGCAACCTTCAATGCAGCATAAGCTCGCACTGTGGGTCGACCGACAAATAGCGTCATAGGGCAATAAACCATGGATGAATTTGAACACATTATTGTCACTCAAGAGCAACAGTGGTTAGAAATCACGCTCAATCGTGCAGCCAGTTTTAATGCCTTATCTCAGCAGATGATGGCGCAACTGCAGTTGGCGTTAGACCAAGCTAGCCTTACGGATGACCTCACTTGCATTATCATTAAAGCCCAAGGCAAAGCCTTTTGCGCTGGGCACGACCTAAAACAAATGCAGGCCAACAACAACGTCGACTACTACCAAAACCTATTTGATCAATGCAGCCAACTGATGCAAACCATTGTGCAATGCCCAATTCCGGTGATTGCCCAAGTGCAAGGCGTAGCCACC
>ENA-OREN01002221-OREN01002221.1-marine-metagenome-genome-assembly--contig:-NODE-2221-length-20412-cov-2.998328_pt1 | contig 20412 bp, 16 predicted proteins | sample MGYA00248624_ERZ508555 | MGnify/ENA primary metagenome ERZ508555 (study PRJEB26222, sample SAMN06267773) | marine metagenome | isolation source: Saanich Inlet, British Columbia, Canada | place...
GGAGTGGGCGAAGTATCGCAAGAAGAAAAGCCTGCAGGGCGATCTTTTGCAGGGCGATGCTTTGATGGTCTACTGGAAGAAAGAGCGCGCCATTCATAGGGCGATGCTTAAGAAAATGGGCGCCCTTTGATCGCACTTTGTGATCGCACCCTGTGATCGCACCTGGCGGTCATAGAACGTTCGTAAACTAGCCTAAGATTGAGGAGCCGCCACAATGCGACGTGCGGAACTCGTAACTGCCGTGTTGATGGCGGCTTTCTCGATCTATCTGATGTGGAAGAGCGCTGAGCTGGAAATCGGCTGGGTCCCCGATGAAGGGCCAGGCGGCGGTGCTTGGCCGTTCTGGCTGGCGGCGGTCATGCTGGCCTGCACGGTTTGGATCATCATCAACTGGTTTCGCAAATCCACAGCCCCGGCACAATCGACAGCACGGTATATGGACAGCTACGCCATGAATATGTTCCTTCTGGTCGGCGGCGGGTTGTTCTCTTAGATTGTCTTTCCAAAATTCGGATGTTAAAAATGAAAAAACTCACTTGGTTGAATCGTGCCGTGGCATTGGCCGTGGTTTCTGTTGTTGGTTTCGCTGCAAGCCAGTCAGCCCTAGCCGGGAAGCCGCCCAAGGGCTTCACGGCGTTGTTCAACGAAAAGGATCTCTCCGGTTGGTGGGGGCTCAAGACGGAAGACCCCGTCAAGTGGAAGGCGCTCTCCGCTGACAAGATGGCCGAGAAAAAAGCGGCGAGTCTCAAGGACATCGCACAGCATTGGTCAGTTGACGGCGAAGAGTTAGTCAACGACGGGCATGGCATGTATCTGAGCACGCTGAAAAACTACGGCGACTTTGAGTTTCTCGTGGACTACAAGACCGTGCCCAAGGCCGACAGCGGAATTTATTTGCGTGGCATTCCTCAGGTGCAGATTTGGGACAGCACCGAGGAGGCCAAGTTTAAGATTGGCGCGAACAAGGGCTCCGGTGGCTTGTGGAACAACAGCCCTGGTACACCCGGCAAAGATCCGCTTGTACTGGCCGACAAGCCGTTTGGCCAATGGAACAGTTTCCGTATCATCATGGTTGGCGAGCGCGTCTCGGTCTGGCTGAACGGCAAGTTGCTCGTTGATCACGCTCGGATGGGAAACTACTTCAACCGCAAGGGGCAAATCCCGCGCACCGGGCCGATTCAGTTACAGACCCATGGCGGCGAAATCCGCTGGCGCAACGTATTCATCCGCGAGATTGGCACCGACGAGGGGAATGAAATTCTGGCCTCGAAAGACACCGCCGCTTTCAAATCAGCATTCAACGGGAAGAACCTTAAAGGGTGGGCTGGCCCGACAAATAATTACAGCGTGGCCAATGGTGAAATCCAGTGCTTGAAAGGTAAGGGCGGCACCATTTATTTCAACGAAGAACTGGCCAACTTCTCGACGCGGATGGAGTTCAAGCTGCCACCGGGTGGCAATAACGGCCTGGCCATCCGCTATCCCGGCGGTGGCGACACCGCTTACGTGGGGATGTGCGAACTGCAGGTGCTAGACGACACTGCCAAAAAATACGCCAAGCTGCACCCGGCGCAGTACCACGGATCGGCTTACGGGATGGTGCCCGCCGCACGCGGTTTTCAACGGCCAGTGGGCGAGTGGAATTTTCAGGAAGTCACGGTGGAAGGCACAACGATCAAGGTGGAGTTGAATGGCACGCTGATCCTCAACGCCGACTTGGCCAAGGTGGACAATCCGATGTACGACCTTTCCAAATTCAAGGGGCGCCTTCGCAAGTCCGGCTACTTCGGCTTCGCCGGTCACGGCGACGCAGTATCCTTCCGCAACGTCAGCATCAAGCACCTGCGATAACGCGAAAGGGACGAGTTCCATTTCGTTCCAAATCAGGGCACAAAAAAAGGGGCAAGGTGGAACTTGCCCCTCTCTTGGATTGCTTGGCCTTACTTGTTCTTCTTTTTCAGTTCGGCTTCTTGTTCCTTGGTAAGTATTTCAGGCTTGGCACCTTGGTCGAGTTCCAGCTGTGAGGGGATTCGGACTATGTTGCTTGTCACCGGCTTCTTGGCGGCGGGCTTGGCTTGTTCCACGGAGATCAACTCGATCTCAAAGCGCAGGGCGGAGTAGGGCGGTATCTTGGGGCGCTTGCCACCCGGTCCGTATGCCAGTTCTTGTGGGACGACGATTTCCCACTTGCCGCCGGGCTTCATCATCGTCAGCGCCTCGGTCCAGCCGCGAATGACCTGGGTCACCCCAAACGTGCTGGTCTTGTTGCGTGAATGGGAACTGTCGAACTCTTCACCATCGATCGTCCATCCCCGGTAGTGGACTTCTGCTTTGTCGCTTTTCGTGGGCGACGCGCCTTCGCCAGCCTTGATGACTCGGTATTGCAAGCCGCTGGCCGTCACCTTGACGCCAGGCTTCTTTCCGTTTGCGGCGAGATAATCGATGCCAGCTTTCTTGGCGATATCCGCCTCGGCCGTGCGCTTGGCCTTTTCCCGATTCTGATAATCTTTCCAGACCTCATCGAGGATTTTTTTGGACTCCTCCTCGTTCATCAACTTGTCTTTCGACAGGTAAGCCGTCTTGACGCCTTCGGCGAACTGGGCGAAATCAATCTTGATTTCCTTGTTGCCGAAATCGCCGCCAATCTGCAGACCAACAGCGTAGCTGAAGCGCTCTTTTTTTGAGGTTGGGTTTCCTGACGGTTTGCCGCCGGCCGTCTCCGGCTGGTTCTGGATCGGACTCTGTTGTTGTTCAGCAAGTTTTGCCAGTGCGGTTTCAGCTTGGTTCTGTGCAATCATTACTGCTTGTTCCGCTTCTCCTTGGGCTCTTTTGGCGTTAGCCAAATCACCCTGAGTCCTGCTGAGGGTTTCTTGACTGATCTTCAATTGAGCGTTGAGGTCGTCCACTTTGCTCTGGGAGCAGCCGACCGAGAAGGCTAGCACTATGGCGACAGTTCCGATTGTTGTAATGGGCTGTTTTTTCATCGTAAAAGTTATCGTTTACCTAAGCTGCCTGCGAGGTCGTAGCGAGCACCTTCCTTGGTGCTGCGCACATAAATTTGACCGTTGCTGTAGGCGACGTGAGTCCAGCATTTACCCTCGACTGCCTGGAACCGGCCAAGTTCCCTGTATTTATTTGAGTTGACCTTGGAGATGACTACTTCGCCTGTATCGCTGGTTGCGATCAGATGGCCATCCACTAGCACAACGCCTCCTGGGCCATAGCCCGACTGAGACCACTTAATTTTGCCAGTAGACAACTCTACACACTTAAGCGGACCGTCACCGTATTCCTTGAACTGAAACATGCCGTAAAGATGGCCGTCGATACAGACCGGGGTACTCCAGTGGTTCATCAGTTTGTTGGGTTTTCGCCAGAGTTGTTTGACTGAGTATTTGCCACCTGATTTTGTAACTTGAAATGCCGATGCGCCGACGCCGTAGCCTGATGAACAGTAGACTATGTCACCCTCAACAACGGGCGATGCGGCTGTGGAGACTTTGAATGGGTGTTTCGCACGCCAAAGCACTTTGCCGGACAGGGTGTTGCAGGCGACAAGACCTTTTTGCGTGAAGAATATCACCTGTCGTTCTCCGTGCATCATTGTCACGATCGGGCTGGCATGGGTCCCTGGATCGCTCTCGCCCTTCCAAACAGTCATGCCGGAGAGCTTGTTTATTGCTAGCAACGACTGATCTTCGCCGCCACCGCAAATGAAAATAAGTTCGCCATCTATGATCGGGGTGGTGGCGTTTTGCCAGCGAATCGCCTTGCCACCGTGTTCGCTGACAAGGTCTCGTATCCACACACTCTTGCCGTTTTTAGCATCGTAACAATGGAGTTTCATCCTGCCGTCGAAGATGTAAACGCGGTCTCCATCTGTTGAGGGAGTGGATCGGGGGCCGTCGCCGCCCTTGTTATTCTTGGCGCCGCTATTGCCTCCTCCGTCATATTTGGCGACGTTGAGAATCTGGCTCCAGATTTTAATGCCAGTCTCTGCATTAAACGCCAGGCATACTTCACGGTTTACGCCATCAACCTCCTCCATGACAATAGTGAACGCCCGTCCACCAGCCACGGCAAAGGACGAAAATCCGTGTGGTGTTGGACTTTTCCAGACTTGCTTGACACCTCTGCTTGGCCAAGCGCTCACAGTAAGCTTCTCGGGGGAAGAGCCATCGTGAGTCGGCCCGCGATATTGGGTCCAGTCGGCAGGTTGGCCATCAGGCACAGCAGCGATGATTGCCGCAAGACAAAGGGTGACTTTAGAATGGTTTTTCTGCATGTAGCTCAATTCTCCACTAGACGGGCCGCAATCTAGGTTTCTGCGTATGCTGCTGCAAGGTATTTAAGCAAGATTAAGTCTCTTGAGCAATTCCGCGGCAGCCACTTCATATGCAACTGAACCGGCACTGTAGGGGTCGTAATAAAGGATTGGCTTGCCGTGGCTTGGCGACTCGGCAACACGTGTAGCACGCGGGATGATCGCGCGAAAAACTTTGTCGCCAAAATGCTTTCGAACCTCGCCGACAACCAGCCGTGAAAGGTTAGTTCGACTGTCGAACATCGTCATGAGCACGCCGGTCAACTCGAGATTTTTATTCACCCCCGACGTCCTCAACTGCTCCATCAGGTCGGTGATCGAGCTGATACCTTCTAGGGAATAATATTCGCATTGCAGTGGAATCAGCAGGCCGTGAGCGGCGATCAACACGCTCAGTGTCAGCTTACCGAGTGACGGCGGGCAGTCGATCAGTACCACGTCAAAGCGCCGCCCGTTCACGATCGGTTGCAGCGCTTTCTTCAGCCATGTGAGATGGCGCTCACGGTTCTCGTCGCCCTCGCCGCTGTCGACGTCGAACGACATACGCGCCAACTCCACCTCGGCGGCGCACAGGTCGAACTCGCTCGGGATTAGCGATACGCCTTCGTAGTCTGTCTTCTTGATTTGCTCCTCGAGCGTGCTCTCGCCAAGCAGGACAGGGTAGAGGCTTGCGTTGGGCGTTTTCTCGAGTCCCAGGCCGCTGGTGCAGTTAGCCTGCGCGTCCATGTCGATCAACAACACCCGTTTGCCAAGTGTGCCAATGCAGGCCGACAGGTTGACGGCTGTGGTTGTTTTTCCGACCCCTCCCTTTTGGTTGGCTATGGCGATAACCCTCGGCACTGCCCGATTTAAGGGAACGACCCTCGTGATATCAAGACATTCAACCCGGATGATATTGTCAAAGCCGGTGGTTAACCCACTCAGGATCGTCATACTCGCGAATGGGCAGGCTACCGATGGTGATCGGACTCTCCGCTTGGCCAAGCTTTTTTAGAGGGCTTCTTCGGTACGTTGGTTAGCTCAGTCTGTGCTCGAGGGTTTTTACTGGTGATACTAGTGGTCGTTGTTACATTGCGCATGCCGTAAATGGCCAATTAACGCTTTCACCTATGGATCAAAAGCATTTTACACCGCCGTTGCCTCACGAGGTGTTGCTACAACTCAAGCGATGGAACACGCCAACCATCTACAACGGGTGGGAACAGATCACCCGACATGACCCTGCCCAGACCGCAATCAATCCCGAGGTGACGACGGATTTCATGCCACAAATGGGCCCGATGGTCGGTTGGGCGGTCACGTTGCAGATCGAACCGAGCCAATCACGGCATAAGGCAGGTGGAGCGCGTCGAGCTGAGGAATATCGCGAATACATCGCCGGAATCCCGGGTCCAAAGATCGTTGTTGTTCAGGATTTGGACAAACCGGCCACGACCGGTTCCTTCTGGGGCGAGGTAAACGCAAATATTCATCGCGCACTCGGATGCGTCGGAACCATCACGGATGGTGCGGTACGGGATGTTGATGAGATGACAAATGCCGGGTTGAAGGCCCTGGCCAGGCGGTTGTGCGTGGGGCACGCACACGTGGTTCCAGTCAACTGGGGTTGCGAGGTGCAGGTCTTCGGGCAGCACGTTAAGCCTGGCCAGTTGGTCCACGCAGACAAGCACGGCTTCCTGGCGATACCGACCGGGGAAGAGAAGAGACTGTTGGATGCGGCTGTTTTCATGGATGAAAACGAATGCAATACTGTCATCAAAACGGCTCGAGGAGCGTCCGGTTTGACTCGAACCGAGTTGCTCAAGCAACTTAATCAATCCGTAGCCGATTTCGGCGAGGCAGCGCGGAATAAATTTGGAAGCTCGGGCGAATTCGGCGACTAAATGAACGACTGACCGATCGGCTTGATAACCAGCTCCGGCACGTGCGCCAGAGGTGGCAGCTTGGCGATGGCCACCGTGATGTCGGCGATGTCACCCGGCTTCAGGATTTTCGCGCGATGCTCAGCCGAGGGTGGCACCGGTCGCTTGCTCAGAATGGGCGTATCCACTTCACCGGGGAAAATCGTTGTCACCCGAATGCCGTTTTCGCGTTCGTCCTCATTGGCACTTGTACCCAGTGCGGCCATGGCAAATTTACTGGCATTGTAGGCCACGCCGCCGAGCGGAGCGGCCCGCTTTCCCGAAGTCGATGAGATGTTGATAACGAGGCCGGTCTTGTGGGGGCGCATCAGCGGCAGCGCGTAGTGCATGCAATTGAAGGTCCCGGTGGCGTTGATGGCCATCAATTTGTCCCAGTCGTTCGGTGCCAATTCGCTCATCGAGCGCTTGGGCACGTTGGCCCCGGCGCAATTCACCAACAAATGCAGTTGGCCAAGCCGCTTGCTGACCCAGTCGAACAACGTTTTTACACTGTCGCGATCGGAGACATCGACCGTGTGGGTGAGGAGGGTTCCGTCGGCTTGGGTGGCGACTTCGTCCAGCTTGGCCTGTCGCCGGCCAGCCACGACGACCGTTGCCCCCTCAGCGGCCAAGCCAAGTGCAATGGCTTCCCCCATGCCGCTGCCGCCACCGACCACGACTGCATTCTGTTTAGACAATTCCACAGGCAAAAGAATACGGATGCAACTTCAGGATGAAAGGATGATTTATGGGATAAGTTTCCATGCAGCAACGAGAGCCGCCAGCGTCGATGGGGGTGGATAATGATCCTGTGAATCATATCCATCCTTCTTTCAAGTTGAACTGGTAAATAAAAATGGATGGAAAGGATAAACAGGATTTGAACACCGAGGCCGGTGTGCACTTGTCCAAGCCGCACGTCGCTTGGCCAACGTGAGGCTACGTGAATTTACAAAGGCGTCACCCTGGCAACGGGTGCGTTTGATTGCTTCACCCGCGCGGGGTAGGCGGGAAAGAACCGGCATCTCATCATAGGCCGCTTGGCCAAGCGTGTTGATATCGGCGTCGAGGCGATGCAGTGTGGGCGGCGGTAAATCTTCGTTGTGATACGCAAATCAATCAGTCTGCTTGCTGCCTTTGGGTTCACCGTTGTCACGGCGAGTGTGTTTGGCCAAGCAGTTAATCCGCTGGCTCAGTGGGGGCAGTGGCGAGGGCCGCTGGCCACCGGCGCGGCGCCGAAGGCCGATCCGCCGGTGGAGTGGAGTGAGACGGAAAACATCCGCTGGAAAACCAAACTGCCGGGTCTAGGTCACTCGTCGCCGGTAGTTTGGGGGGGCTTGGTCTTTGTCACCGCGGCCGAGATGACGGGTGCGAAAAAGCCGTTCACCGGCGTGACGCCGGACGGTGCACACAACAACATGAATCCGTTGTTTGATCATCAGTTCGCCGTAACGGCAATCGACCGGCAAACCGGCGCGGTGGTTTGGCGGCGAACGGTTGCGACGCGTCAACCACACGAGAGCTCGCACGAGTCCGCTACGTGGGCGTCGAACTCGCCAGTGACCGACGGGGAGCATGTCCTCTCGTTTTTTGGCTCGAACGGTCTGTATTGTCTCGACACCGGTGGGCGGCTGGTTTGGTCAAGGGATCTCGGCGACATGCAAGTGAAGCACGGCCACGGAGAGGGGGCGTCGCCGCTGCTGCACGGTGAGACGGTGGTTGTGAACTGGGATCACGAAGGTGCATCGTTCATCGTCGCCCTGGCTAAACGCACAGGCGAGGAGCTTTGGCGCCAACCGCGGGATGAGGTCACTTCATGGGCCACGCCGATCGTCGTCACGCACGACGGCCAGGTACAGGTGGTCGTAAGCGGAACCAGGCGAGTACGGGGGTACGACCTCAAGACGGGGGCGATCATTTGGGAGGTAGGTGGGTTGCCTGGGAACATTGTCGCGTCGCCGGTCAGCGCTGACGGGATGGTGTTCGCCGCTGGCAGCTATGAAAAACAGACCCTGTTGGCGATTCGGCTTGCCGGAGCCAAAGGGGAGTTGGCCGGTACCGAGCAGATCGCCTGGCAAAAAAACCGGAGCACGCCTTACGTGCCGTCACCTTTGTTGTACGACGGGTGGCTTTATTATCTTCGACATTATCAGGGCGTGCTGTCTCGCGTTAACGCGAAGACTGGCGATGAGCCAAGCGGACCGTTTCGGCTCGGGTCAGTTTTCAATATTTACTCGTCGCCGGTGGCGGCGGCGGGGCGGATTTATGTGACGGGCCGGAACGGGAAAACACTGGTCATCAGCAATGACACTGAGCCAAAAGCGCTCGCATTGAACGAGCTGGATGATCGGTTCAGCGCGTCGGCCGCACTGGTGGGTGACGCGATATTTTTGCGCGGCGAAAAATCCCTCTACTGCATCGCGAAAAAGAAGAATTAATTACTTGATGGGGACAACGGGGATGGCGTCGTAGATGCGGCCCAAGTCGCGGTCTTTCCCGTACACGCCGGTCTGGCCCTGTATCCAGCCTTTCATTTTAGAAATTTCAAGGGTGCGCGACTCCTTCCATTTCCAAAGCTCTGAGTGACCGTCGGCGAAGCTGAGCACGCAACCGTCGTTGTGGCGCGTGCCGGCAAAATCGATCCACCGCCATTCGTGCCGCTGCGTCACGGTGAACCGGGCGTTATCGATGCTGCCTTCGTGCTCGTCGATGAACACAAAGGCGTTGGACGGCGGCGGGGCGATGATTTCGGAAAGCTTATGCCAACTCGTGCGGTCCTGTGGGTTGGGGATGTGATTCATATGCATGTTCATCGCGACGCTGCGGAAGCGGGGGATCTTGCCCCGGTCGCCAACGGTGGAACGGTCAGACGGACACTTGTAAATCTTGACCGAGTCGTTGTACTTGAAAAGAACGCCGGCGCGGATGTTTTTGTCAGTGGAATCAGAGTAGGCATTGCCCTTGATCCACGTCGCCGCAGTGGCGGCCCAACTGCCACGCGAACTGCCCCGAATGGTGGCGTTGGGTGGCAGGTGGTCGTTGTTGTCGTCGACGTACATTTGCCAGCAGAACTGCAGTTGGCGGTAGTTGTTCATGCAGGAAATCTGGTGGGCCTTGCCCTTGGCACTGCCAAGCGCAGGGAGCAGCAGGCTGGCGAGAATGGCGATGATCGCAATCACGACCAGCAACTCGATCAGGGTAAAGCCTTGAGCCAGCAAGCTGCGAAGCGTCTTTTTCGGAACTACTTTTTTCATTGTTGTGTGGTTTCGCGCGTCGTGAAAATCTACTTGAATCGTAAACCGGCACCAACAAAAAATTGATTTAAATGGACAAACCAACTGTTTTGCTAAAGGTTTTCCTGGAGATGATGAGCATCCGCCTTCAACACGTGCCACGCACCCCCCAGTTGTTCTCATTTTCGATACAAAACCAAACGCGTTTGCCTCGCCTCCCTCTCCCGGCGGGAGAGGGCCGGGTTGAGGGAGAGCGCAACCGGTTTTTGCAGAGGCTCCAGCAAAGCGCTCTCGCTAGTTTGTTGCTGTTCACGCCGCTTGCCCAAGCGGCATTCGCCGAAGACACCAAGCCAACACCGACAGAGACGCGAAAAGCCATCGAGCGGGGGGCGCGGTTTCTTTACGAAAACCAAAATCCAGCGGGCTGGTGGTCCAGTTCAGAACTGCCGGCGCTGACCGCGTTGGCGCTGGTCGCGCTGGAGATGGCGGAAGTGGCCAAGCTCGATGCGAAATACGGTTCCGAGCGGCGACGGGCGCTCGACTTTATCGCCGGTTCGGCCAAACCGGACGGCTCGATTCATCGAGGCCAACTTGTCAACTATAACACCGCCTGTTCACTCATGGCGTTGTCGCTCGCCGATGAGCCTCGGTTTCGTTCGTTGATTCTCAAGGCGCGTGCCTACATCGCCGATTCGCAAATCGACCTTGGTGAAAAAGATAAAATGGATGACTACCACGATGGCGGCGTCGGCTACAACAGCAAGTACGACCACTCGGACATGAACAATACACTCATGGCTATCGAAGCAATGAGAATGTCAGAACTGGCCTTGCGGCGTCCCGACAAACCCGATCAGCCTCTGGAAAGCGATCTCGATTGGAAGGCGCTCGAGCACTTCCTCTCAAGTTGCCAAAACCTGCCCGAGCGCAGCAACAACCCGAGTCTCTCCAGTTCGGCTGAGGATCGCGGCGGATTCATCTATCATCCCGGAGAGAGCAAGGCAGGGGAGGTTGTCGATGAGCAAACCAGGCGCCTCGCCCTGCGCTCATATGGTTCGATAAGTTATGCCGGAATGATGAGTTTCGCCTACGCCCGGATCGGTCGCGATGACGAAAGGGTCAAGGCGGTCATCGACTGGCTCGGCCGCAATTATACCATCGAGGAAAACCCCGGCATGGGATCGGAGGGCGTGTACTACTACTACCACCTCATGGCCAAGGCGTTGAAGGCGCAGGGCGTAGCGACGCTGGAGGGGCCTAAAGAAAACAAAATTGAGTGGCGAACCGAACTGAAAACCAAGTTACTTTCGCTGCAAAAGCCGGACGGTTCATGGCAAAATCCAACCAAGCGCTGGATGGAGGGCGACCCCAACCTAACCACCGCCTACGTGCTTGTGGCTTTGGTTCTAACGGAATCAGAATAGCCGACTGTAGCCGGGGTAATCCGAGCCAAGCGCTTGGCCAGATTCCCAGCTTAAATGGCAGAGGGCTTTTTTTTGGGGGGCAAAAGGCTCATAGATTTTTTTTGAGCCATTTCACCTCCATCTTCAGCCGACCAATCTTCTCGTATAGTGGAGCCGTTAACTCCTCACCCCTCAGGGCATCATGAACCAGAACCTCCTTGCCTCGGCCTCGGTCACCGCGTTGCTTTAGTCCTTCCTGAGCAGGGTCGGGTTGGGATGAAATGTGAACCCAGAGTCCTGTCCAGTTGACGACAGCCCTGAGAAGATGAATGAGTATCTCAAAGAATCGACCTAATCAGCGCGAAGGCTTCGCAAAGCTAAATAGATGTTTATTGCCACGTAGGTAGATGGCGTCGCCGACGATGGCTGGCGACGCATAGAACGTCTCGTTCAGTTCGTTTATCGCCAGCACTTTAATTTCAGGGCCGCGCTGAAGAACGACCGTTCTGCCTGCCTCGCTGAGCAGGTAGATACGATCCGCCGCTCCGACTGGCGAGGCACTGAAGTTGAGGTTCCCAGGCAAACGGTGTTTCAGGTAACGACGCGAGCCATCCGTCGCGCCGAGGCAAGAGAAGAAACTCCGGTCTTCCAGCAGGTAGATTTCCTCGCCCCAGAGCATCGGGCAGGGCACGTAGGGCACACCGCGACGGAGCGACCAGACCACGCTTTTGCTACCGGTCAAATCGCCGCGCTTGCCCAATGCGATCGCCTGAAGCGTATCTTTCCTCCAACCGCTGGCAGTGAAAACCAAGCCATGGCCGACCGCAGGCATGGGGATCGCGCTCGCGGTATGACCGCCACATCGCCAGATCAGCTCGCCCGTGGCCAAGTCGTACGATCGTACTGTCTTTCCATTGACCACCACCTGGCGACGGCCCGCGTGGGTGAAGATGCACGGCGTGGTCCAGTTCGAGGTCTCGTCACGATCCTGCTTCCATATTTCCTCGCCGGACCTCTTGTCGATCGCCACCACGTACGACTGCCGTTCCGTATCGACGACGATCACCAGCGTGTCCCCGAAAAGCGCCGGCGAACTGCCTTCGCCCAACGAGTCTTCCATCGCTTGCGGTTCAAAATATTTTTTCCAGACGAACCGTCCTTCGAAGTCGTAACAATAGAGACCGAACGAACCGAAATAGGCGTAAATATGCTGGCCGTCCGTCACAGGTGACGCCGAGGCAAACCCGCCCTTGCGGTGATGCCCCTGGTGCGGCATCGCCTCGTGAGCGGTCTGGCTCCAGAGCAGCTTGCCGGTGATCCGGTCGATGCACACGATCGCAAACTTCTGTGGTTTCCACGAATCGATCACCTGGGGATGCAGATTTATGTTTGGCGTGCCGGCGGGAATGGCGTCCGGAATGGCCATCTTCTTGTCGAGGGCGATCGCGGTCAGCAGAAAAATTCGTTCGCTCCAAATAATCGGAGTACCCCACCCTTTGCCATCTACAGGAGTCTTCCATCGCAAGTTTTCCGTCTCGCTCCAAGTGATTGGAGGGTCAGCTTGCAACGCTACGCCGTTCCAGGTTGGCCCCCGCCACTGCGGCCAGTATTTCAGGGCCTCGTCCGCCATGAGCCGTGTGGAAACAAGCCCCACCAAAAGCGCAGTTGCAATTGTTGTTGGTAGGAGGTGTTTCATTACCTGTTGGCTCCCGGCATTTGGTTTGGTTTGATATCAACTTCCTTGATCAGTTTCTCTAGAATTTTTTCAGTTTGTGCAGTGGCCCTGGCATAACTGGGCTGGCCTGCAAGATTGTTCATTTCATTCGGATCTTTGCCCAAATCATAGAACTCATAGTCCGTTGTGCCAGGAAATCGTACTAGTTTGTGTTGGCGGGTGCGAACGCCCCAGTGGAAATGTCCGGTCGCCCAGTAGGCATACCAGATTCCCTTGCGCCAGTTGGTCGGCTGGCGTCCCTGTAAAAGTGGACGCAGACTCACTCCCTGCATGGTCTTTGGAACCGGAACCCCAGCGACCATAAGCAGCGTGGGTGCAAAATCCACATTGCTGCACAACGAGTCATTGACTGAGCCCGCCTTGATCTCACCAGGGTACTTGACGATGAAGGGCATCTTGATGGATTCTTCCAGAATAAGCCGCTTGTCATAAAGGCCGTGCTGGCCAAGCCAGTATCCTTGATCACTGGTGTAGATAACCATAGTTTCATCCTTGATATTCTCCTGTTCCAGAAAATCCATTACCCGCTTGATATTGTCATCCACAGCTCCCACCGCACGAAGATATTTGTGAATCATGTGCTGATATGCCGCTGAAGTCTTGCCGCGAGGGGTACCGTCGTGCGGCCACATGGGAGGAACTTCGTCCATTTCGTGTCGGCCAAAATAGCCGTTTTTATGGATCATGTGCCAGGTGTGCACGCCCTTGAGCCGGGGACTGGTTTTTTCGACGTCCTCGTGGAGGCTGGGCGGCTCCGGTATTAGTGTGTCTTTGAGGTAATCCTTCCAGCGCTCTGGGTACTCATAGGAATGATGCGGTGCCTTGAAATGCAACATCATGCAGAATGGTTTCTTTGCATCACGTGCCTTCAGCCATGCCAATGCCTGGTCTGTGTAGATATCTGAACAATAGCCGGTGTGTTTTTCGCCTGGCACCATTTCACGTTTTTTCTTTCTGCCATACCATTGCCCATTTTGTGTATAAAAAACCGGATCGAACCATGAACCCTGCCCACGAGTAACCTTGTAAGTGTCAAAACCCGTTGGGCGCGAGGTAAGATGCCATTTACCAAACACCGCTGTCTGATAACCGGCCTTTTTTAATCCCACGGCCAACAGCGGTGAATCTTCACTGATGGAACCGTTGAGATTTGGAACCCCATTCTTGTGGCTGTATTGTCCAGTCAAAATACTTGCACGACTGGGTGAACAGATGGAGTTGTTGCAGAAAACATTGGTAAATCGCATGCCCTCTGCAGCCAGTTGATCAATTGTGGGCGTGGGACAATATTTTTTTAACCATGAGCCATATGCCCCGATCGCCTCCAGCGCATGGTCATCAGACATGATAAAAATAATGTTGGGCCGCTCTCCAAAAACCAAACTCGAGGCGGATAACATGGCTGCGATTGTTGTGAGTAAGAGGTGTTTCATTGTTTTTCTCTTGTGCTTATTACGGTGGACGTTTTTACGGCTATTCTTCCTGCTTCGGCACGACTGCGCGCGCGGCGCCGTAAACCAACACGTCATATTCCTGAGGCTTCGCATGAAGTAATGAGCACAACCAGGGCAACCCCAAAGCGCAGAGGATAATAATATTTTTCTTCATACCTATAAGCTGCTGGTCTTTTGAATTCTGATAGTACTAATTCTTATATGGAACGGTTCCCGTTTTATCCAGTGGATAACCCCATTTCTCTACGTAAGAATGGCCGGGCAGAAACTCGTCGTTTGTTTCCTTAAGTTTTCGCCTTAGAATTTCTCTCAAATCCTCGGCCAACTTTTCATTCCCCGGATTAGTCAGAAGATTGTTTAATTGGAAGGGGTCTTTTTCATTATCAAACATTAGCCAAGGCCCGCGCAGATCCTCAACATAGGTGTGATTAACTGTTCGGATGCCACGGAACTCCCTACCACCCCATCGGCGTGCCCATTGGCCAAACGGAGCCGGGCAACTAATGAGCGCAGCACCGTCATCTGGATTTTCACCGCCCTCAATTAATTGGCTGAAATCCGATCCTTCAACGGTTTTCGGAATCGCCACGTCGCTCAAACCAAGCAAAGTGGGCATGATGTCCTCGGTGTTGATCAACGCCTTCAAACGCCTGCCTTCACGGCCAAATTTTGCAGGATAGTGAATAAGCATAGGGATGCGAATGGATTCATCGTATGGTTGTTGTTTTTTGTAGGCACCATGCGAGCCAATTAGATCACCATGATCTGAGGTGAAAATGATTATGGTGTTTTCCTCCTGGCCGCTTTCTCTGAGTGTTCCCCAAAGATCCTTTACGCAATCATCCAAAGCAGAGCAATGGGCGTAATAGCCTGCAAGATCTCTACGGGCGATTTCCCGAAAATAATGAGGGATGTTTGGTCTCAACCGTATCTTCTTTGGGTCATACATTGCACGATATTTTTCAGGTGCGGAGTGATAAGGAGCGTGAGGAGGGCCAAAACCGATGAAGAGACTGAAGGGCTTTTTGTTTTTTGCTTGGGCTTTGATGTATTGCTGAGCATCTCTCGTTTGAGCAATGGCATCGTAGCCATCCCACTTCAACATTTCCGGGCCATCCGCGTAGTAGAAGGAGTTGTTATAGTTGTGAGTGCATTCGAGAACTTTCCAGTATTCAAATCCTTGCCGCCTCTCGCGTGGAATATAACTGGAGCGCCCCCGGCCATCGATATGCCACTTGCCAATGTAACCTGTGTTGTATCCAGCACTGTTTAACACCTTGGCGATCGAGTTGGCATTCGGATTTAGCGACACATCGTTCATGAAAACGCCGTGCGTCAGCGGGCGTTGCCCAGTCAACAGGCTGGCCCGCATGGGGCAACACACAGGAACTCCACTGAGGGCATGCGTAAAATTGATCGACTCTTTTTCCAAGCGGTCGATGTTGGGTGTCTTGACGTCCTTGTTACCTGCATGACCAAAAGCATCAAAGCGCCACTGGTCGGTCAGGAGAACCAGTATGTTGGGTTGCTTGGCGGCGTGAGCGGCGGAAGCCTCCAAGGCGAAGGCCAAGGTGCATATGGTGAGGAATCTCTTCATCATTGGATAGTGATCAGCGCAACGCGCCCGAGTGAGATAGAAAATGACATTCAATGTGGGGTCTCACGGTTTCGGATCGACCTTCCAGTTTTTGTTCAGACGCCGGCCGTAGTAGGGGTAGTAGTCCCATGGCGCATCCAGGCCGAGGGCACGCGGATCTTTGGTATGAACCAGATGTTCCTGTAGTCTGGCCCTGAATTTCTTCTGGACCTCGGCATACTCAGGATTCCCGGCGAGGTTCTCTAACAGGCCGGGATCCTTGCCCACGTGGTAAAGTTCTTCGGCTGGGCGCTTTGCAAAGGCCAGGTCATAAAAGCGCTTGAAGCCGGCCCGGTCTTTATTGTCCATAAGCAGCTTCTTGGTCGGCGATGAGTCGACCTCGCCGAAAGGGATGTCACGCGCGCAGAACTTGCGGTCGGGGTTGCCGGCCGGCCAGCGATCGGGTTCGTAATTCCTGATGTACAGATATTCCCGGGTGCGCACGGCGCGACAGGGATAGCCCTTGCCCCCCTCGCGGCAGCCGTCGTGGCGTTCCATGGCGATGAATGCGGAAGATATGTCCTTAAAACTCCTTCGTTCCGGATTCCCCTTGTTGGCAAACACGCCCATCAGGCTGCCGGCGGTCATCATCTCGGGCGCCTTCAAGCCGGCCGCCGCCAGAAAGGTCGGGGCAAGGCTGCTGAGATTCACGCAGAAATCCACCCCACGACCTGGATCCTTGATGCCCTTGGGCCAACGAATGGCCAGCGGCACATGTGTGCCTGCATCATAGAGACTAGCTTTGGCGCGCGGGAATGGCATGCCGTGGTCACTGGTGATCACCACGATGGTGTTGTCCAACTGGCCGTCCTTTTCCAGAGTCTTGATCGCGCGGGCGACCATTTGATCGAAATGCTCGATCTCCACGAAGTAATCGAGAAGGTCGTTCCTCACGACCGGATGGTCGGGGAAGATCGGCGGCGCCTTCACTTTGGCGGGGTCCTTTCCCGTTCGTCGCCCTGCACCCTCCTCAAAGCCCCGATGCGGTTCATGCGTTCCCAGCCAAAAGCAGAAGGGTTGACCATTGCCCACCTGGGCGAGGAAGTCATCAAAGTTGGCCGCATAATCCCTGTTGCTCATCCCTCCGAAGGGAGGTTTCATCTTTCTCTTATTGAATTCCGCTCCAGCCGGGTTGACCGTTCGCCCCCCCGGCTCGAGTCGCCCGGGGCTCCAGCCCTTGCCGGTAAATCCAATGGCGTAACCCGCCTCCTTCAGCAGCTCCGTGTAGGTTGTGAATTTGGCGGGCAAGGTGCTGTGGATGTTGCCTGCTTCTTCCAGGCGCCAGATCGGCTGTCCGGTCAAGATGGCGCTGCGAGACGGCCCGCAGGTCGGGGCGTCGCAAAAGGCATGGGTGAAGCGAATGCCGTCACGGGCGACACGGTCGAAGGCGGGCGTCTTGACCTGCGATTCACCGTTGGCCCCGGTGTGGGCATAGGACTGGTCGTCTGAAATGCAGAACAGGATGTTGGGCCTCCTTGCCGCGTTAACCGATGGTAACGCCAGGGCAAAAGCCAAGGCGCACAAGATGAGGATGCACTTCTTCATTTCGTTTTCTTCAGTTCTTCAAGCGTGAGTTTTGCGTCCTTGTTCGCGTCGCAGCGATTGAAGTTTTTCGTCAGCGCAGGCACGTTGCGGCCTTTCGGATTGCCGATGTATTCCTTGAGTGTGAGCGAGCCATCCTTGTTCGTGTCGCGTCTCTGAAGAAACTGCTCGGGAGTTTCTTCAGCATCGATGCCATAATTGGATTCTTTTGGCGAGCGCGAGGATCGATCTTATTGGCAAACTGCTTCGTGTACTCCTCCTTGTGCCTCCACGGTTCGTGAACGGCGTGGTGCGAGAAGTTTAGAAAGAACGGTTCATTCTTATGTCTTTCAACGAAACGGATTGCCTCGTCCGTCAGGCGGTCGGTGATGTATTCGCCCTTGGGTCCATCGGTGATCGTCCCCATCGGATGTTTGAGGCTGGGTTCGCCGGTTTTGTGAACGCCATAAGGTGAGAAATAGCGGGAACCGGGCGGTCCGGGACTGGGTTGAGCATGGAACGCCACCTGAAAGCCGTGCTTCTCAGGCCAATGCTCCTGACTCAAGCCCAGGTGCCATTTGCCAAAATGCCCGGTGCGATAACCTGCGCCTTGCAACACTTCAACCATCGTGACGAGTTCGGGATCAAGGTAGCGCTTGCTTATCGGATAGATGAACTTTTGGCTCGGCGAAGCGTTCGCGGGATATCGAGACGCCCGAGCGGGAAGTGCTTTCTGATGACCGCTGGCAGAGGTCACGCCATGACGCGATGAATACTGGCCACTTAATATCGACGCGCGAGTCGGTGAGCATAACGGGGTAGCGTACGCATTGGCAAAACGCATCGACTGCTTGGATAAGTCTTCCATATAGGGGGTTTCGTAGTACTTCGAGCCATAAGGTTCACTGTGCATCCAGCCCATGTCGTCGACAAGGAACAGAACGATGTTGGGACTTCTGGCAGCCCTGAGCTTCGATCCGGCGAATCCCATCAGAAGCACGGCTGCGATTGTTGTTAGTAGGAGGTGTTTCATTTGCCTTCAGCTTTCAATTCTTCAACTATCTGTGCCTTACGTTCTGGATAATTGATCCCGGATGCGCTCATCCCGGTTGGTCCCTATCTGATTCACTGGGGGTATGCTTTGCGAAGTTCCGCCGGGGTGTAGAACCTCTTCTGCGATTGAGTTGCGGCGCGCACCCTCTTGACCGTTTCCGCGGTCACCACTGGGGCCTTGTTGCCAAAGGTGTTGCGCACAAAGGACAACACCTCGGCAACTTCCTGGTCGGAAAGCATTTTGAATGGCGTCATGGGAACGACGCCGGGAAACTTCTCTCCCTTGACTTCAATTGGCCCGGACAATCCGTGCAGGGTCAATTTGATTAGCCGCTCTTCAGGGCCGGTGACCCACTCGCTGCCGGCGAGGGGAGGAAACTGCGCGGCTGGCAGGCCCTTTCCATCGGACTGATGACAGGTGATGCAGTGTCCTTCTCGGTTAAACACCTCAGCCCCTCGGAGAAAAACCGCCTTCTCGGCGCCGCTCAGATGAGTGGTGTAAACGGGGGCCGCATCGGCCTCAATGATCTGTCCCTGGAGGTAGGTGAGGGCGGTCTTGTAGACGGGCGCGAGCCAGGAATCCATCCCTGCCACCGAAATGCGTGCGTTCAGATTGGCCTTGATTGTCAAGAGATCCCTGCCCGCGGTTGCGAAGGTCACTTGACCGTCACTGAAGCGCCCTTCGTAGCCCTTGCGATTGAAGATCTTCACTTTGTCGATGAGCAACGGACGAGGGAACTTGAAGACAAAGCGGGGATTGTTGTCCCCCCCCTTACTGTGGGCGAAGGTATCGGGGTTTCCGTCGATCAACAAGGGGACTAGCAGGGTGTCGTCATAGCGGGAGGATTGAGAAACCCGGGCTTGAGCTGCGATGTTCTTGCCCCCACTGACAATCTCGACCTCGGCGAGATTCAGGGTCTGGTTCGGCCCGGGGAGGGAGATCGTGATGGTGTCCACCAGGGTGGCGCCCAGGGAGCCTCCGACAAAATGCAGGACGCCTTTTTCGTCAAGGGCCGCTTCCGTCGTCTTGCTCACCACCGTTTTTGGGGCTCGGTGTTTGGAGGCGACCTCAAGCACGGAGAGGCCCTCTGTTTTGCCCAGCCAGGATGCAGCCACGATCGCTTCCATGCGTACCCGGCCGTGTTCATCAGCGGCCGCGGCGCGAAGCAGGGAAGGGTGGTCCGAGATTTGGTGGCCACTGTAGCGGAGGACCCGCACGGCGGCGGCGCGCGCGCGATAGTCCTTGGCGCGGAGGAGTTGATTCAGGAGAGGCTGAACTTCATGAACGCGGTTCAGTCCCCAGCTCACCCAGAGGGCCTCTACGAGGTGATGTTCAAATCCAGGATCGCTTTGATTGAGAGAGGAACTCCACTTATGGAGAGCGGCCATAACGGCATTTCCATCGCGTCCCCGCAGCTCGCGACGAGTGCGATAGCGGGTGCGGTATTCCGGTAACTTCAGGTTGTCGAGTAGAGCTGGGATGGAGGCCCCAGCAACTTGAGCCGGTTTGACCAGTGGTCGGGCGGGGTAGGTGATCCGAAAGATCCGTCCGTGACTGTGATCACGATCGGGATCGCGGGCGTTGTGCTGCATGTGGCCGATGAGGGCATTGTGCCAGTCCACCAGGTAGAGCGAGCCATCGGGTGCAAACTCCATGTCGACCGGACGGAAGTTGCGGTCCGATCCCTTGACGAGATCGTGGCGAAAGGTGCTTTTGAATCCGGTGCCTTCGTCCGCCATAGTGTGCTGTTTGGTGCCTAGGAATCCGATCGTATTGTTGATTAGGATGTCGCCCTGGACTTCGTCGGGGAAGTGGCGGCTGGAGACAAACTCGAGACCGGAGGTGGGCCGCACCCGGACGGACAAAAGATTCGGAGGATTGGGCGCAAAGTTGCCGTAACCCACCCGCACCGATCCGGGCAGCATCCATCGCATGTTCGGATCCGAGGTGTCGGCGAAGAAATTCTGGCCCCATTCGTCGAAGGCGATGCCCCAGGGATTGGGAATGGAAAGCCGCACGCTTCGCTCGAGATGACGGCGCGCCGGATCGTCACCGCCGATCACACCATCCTGGTCGGCGGCTCCGGCTACGTGCCGATGGGCGAGTTCACCGTCGATGGTCGGGACAATCCCGAAGCGGTCGCCTCCGCGG
>ENA-OREN01002223-OREN01002223.1-marine-metagenome-genome-assembly--contig:-NODE-2223-length-20397-cov-5.457431_pt1 | contig 20397 bp, 20 predicted proteins | sample MGYA00248624_ERZ508555 | MGnify/ENA primary metagenome ERZ508555 (study PRJEB26222, sample SAMN06267773) | marine metagenome | isolation source: Saanich Inlet, British Columbia, Canada | place...
GCTGCGACACATTCGTCGACAAGGCTCAGCATCGGCTCTTGGCCTGTGAATTGCTTGACGATGTTTACGAGCATCGGGGGCATCTCGATGAATTGGGTAGGCTTGATTTCGCCCAGGGCAGTTCGATAGATAAGTTCGGCTGTTTTGCGACCCCGCAACTTGGTGTCGAGGTGCGGGCATGTTCGCCAAACGATGCAGACGTCGGTGTTAGCGACGGTGTCTTTCGAGATATTGGCGTGCATATCGAGAGTTACACCAACGGGTACGTCAGGGCCGACAATTTCTCGTACTACACGAGTAAATTCGGCATCCATGTCAGGGAATTCTTCCGACACAGCGGCACCGTGATTGCTGATTAGGACGCCGTCCCACGGGCCTTCATCACGGAGTAGTTGGTGCATTTCGCCGGAGAGCCGGTCGTAGGCATCTTTGGTGATGGTTCCGATAGGGCCTGTGTTGGCGTACATCAGCGGTACAGCTTCGAATCCGAGTTCTTCGGCACCCTGTAGATAGCCCGAGATGGTGTACTGAGATTCGCCGTACATATCGACAATTTCTTGTCCGCGGGCGATAGTCGCCTTCTCGAATTCTTCGTAAGTAGCTGGGACCTTGGAAAAGGTGTTGGTCTCGTGCGAAATGCCGAGGATGGCGAATCTCATTATTCTCTCTCAGTGTGATCGTGCCAGAAGGGTATTGGTCGACTCGGTAGTCGTTCAGACTATTAGCTGTCTGCCGGTCGAGATAATACCTCCACCCACATGGGTTTGAACCCCGCAGCGAGGGCAGTTCTCATAGAAGGTATGTTCGTTGCCGATGTGCCGTAGTAGGGAAGTTTGCCATCATCGAGCACGGCTTCTGCCACTGCCGACGTGAGCGCTGGAGCTAGTCCGCGCCCTTGATGTTCTGGTGCGACGTCGATTCCGAGTTGCCACATGAATGGAGAATCGGCAGAAGCTCCGCACACGCCTACGATTTCACCCTCACGTTCGGCGATGGCCGCGATCATGGTTGGTCGTGCCGATTCGGTTGGATCTTTGTAGATAGCGTTGTGCCATCGAGCACGCTGGCCAATGGCATCGGCGCCTTTTTGATCGACAACCCGCACGCTGTAGCTGGCGGGTGCTTCGACGTGAGTCACAGTGCTGTGCGATACGGCGAATCGTGGAAAGGGACCGTATAGAACGATCCCTTCTGGCCTTACGAGCTCTGCCATCTTGCCCATGCGATCGGGCATGAACAATTCGTCACGATCCGATGTTGGGGCGGGTCTGAACACTTCTTCTGCCCATGCAAGATGCCCTTCATCTACACATACGATGCCGCCTCGTCCGAGCGATGCAATACCGATTTTGCCGGGGTGGGGGTCGAATAATCGATGCGCTTCATCTTTGTGGGCGTCGGGTTTTCGGACAGTGATGTGAACCTGACTATCGGTGAGTTCAGATTCTGAACATGAGAGCTCTGCGCAGAGCATCGCTATTACGGTCTCTCGAACGTCTTGCAAAGTCTCGATCATACTTCGGCCAACCCCTTACGATTTATCTAACTGACTGTGGTCAGGACGCCTCGAACGCAAAAGCAATCATATAGGGGCGATCAAATCGAAGGCGAAAGCGTGGCGTAGTCGGTGGTTGCTGGCGTGATTCAGGACGTGGGTGTAATCAACGTGGGTTCGGCAGGATTTTCGTTGTTGATAACGATATCTGCGAGTGATTCTGGGTCGATTTGGTCCAGATACATCTGCTGCCCAGCTATGTACCGAACGTTGTGACGAGAAATAAAGTCTTCTTCCGTTTCTGCTTTCGAAGAAGTCTGGTTGAAATCTCGAACCACAGTTCGTTTGGTGTTTTCGGCGAAACTCACCCGCAGAAAAATCGACAAATCCCAGAAACTTCGAAGTTCGGGTCGCATTAGGAATATTCCGTCGAACACCAATACGGCGCTTTCTTTCACCAAGATTTCTGAAGACAATCGAGCCGAGTCGGTCGTGTGGTCGAATGCCGATAACACGCACTGTCGATTCCCACCTGAATTCAGCGGGTCGAGGACGAGAGATTTGATCTGCTCATAGTTGAACGAATCTTCGTAAAACCCGCTTGGAGAATTTTCACCACGACGATATCTATAGGATTTTGGATTGTGAAAATTGTCAGTGCTGGACTGAATAACTTCGAGCCCGAGTTTCGTAAGCGTGTCCGACAATTCGGATGCGAAAACCGTCTTGCCTGCACCGTCGACTCCGTCGACCGCTATCAGTAACGGTTTCGATCGTGGACTGCGCACTACTTGCTGACCGATTTCATCAAGAAGCGTACGGCGTTTGTCGCTTATTTCAGGGCGTTGATCTGGCATTGCCGGCTACTCATAGCGCTGTAGATTGTTGACTCCAACCCGTCGCTTCGTCGTAGGCGTGGGCCAATTGGAGAAGCGACAGATCATCGTGCGTTTCGCCGGTAAGCATTGCCCCAACTGGTATTCCAGCCTCTCCGAATCCGGCCGGAACGCTGATAGACGGGTGACCCGAGATGTTGAACGGTGCCGTGTAGCAAGCGTTTATGCCGCGGGAGTGTTCGCCAGGTCGGCGCGAACGTTCGGCTGTTGCAAACGGAGAAGTTGGTGTGGCGATCGCTTTCAGGTTTAGATCAGCTAATTTCTTTGAGAAATAGGCTTTGAATGCCCGCCCAACATCGCCAGCGTTTATGAGATCGGTAGACGACATGAACGCGCCTTGAAGCAGGTTCACTCGAGATTGAGGGCCGTAGGTGTCCCAGTCTTCTTTGACTGTTTTCTGATGCCGTTGGTAGGAGTTCGAGAAGAGAGTCAGGAACGTTGCGGCCCGCGCTTCTGCCATCCCTTGAATGTCGAACTCAACCAACTCACAGCCGAGCTCTTCGAGTTTCCTTAGGAATTTTTCGAAGCCCTCCATTACCTCAGATTCGTTTGGCACTGAATCGATAAACGCTCGCGGAACACCTATTCTCCAACCACTGATATCGGCATCAATGTTTGCCGCGTATTCGGGAACGTCACCCGCCCAACTTAGATCGTCGGCGGGTTCGTATCCGATCATCGCTTCGAGCATCATCGCCGTATCGAGAGCGGTGAATCCAAGCGGGCATATCTCGCTGTGTTCGCTTCGTCCGACACCAATCCGACTCACCAGTCCGTGGGTGGGTTTGATTCCGTATAGATTGTGCGCTCCCGCGGGCAGCCGAACACTTCCGCCGCCATCGACACCGATCGTGCCACTTGCCATTCGTGCAGCAAGAGCAGCACCGGAGCCACTTGATGAGCCTACCGACATTCGTTCAGGGTTCCACGGATTCCACGGCGGAGGGTTGAGATCGGATTCGGTAGGCCGAGAGAAGAATTCGTTCAGGTTGGCCTTGCCTATGATTATGGCGCCGGCATTTTTGAGTCGGGCAATCGCTGGAGCGTCATTTTCAGGCACTCGGTTCTCAAATATTCGAGAATTAATTGTCCATGGCATGCCTTTTACGGGCACTGCATCTTTTACACCGATGGTGACGCCAGCGAGTGGCCCAAGCTCTTCGCCCCTGTCGCGGGCGGCATCGATCTCGGCGGCTTGTTCGAGAGCGCCTTCAGGATCGACTGCAATTAGCGAGTTCAGTTGTGGGTTGAGCTTTGAAATTTGGTCGAGATGAGCTTGAACCAGTTCGACCGACGTGATTGAACCTTCGCGTATTAGACGTGCCTGCTCGGATAGCGAGAGCAGCAGAGGGTTGGCGGCCATTACGCATCACCGTCCATGTTGTGCGACATCTTTGTGACGTCGATATCGCCGCCAAGTTCGGGCATCAGACTTTCCATTAGATCGCAATACTCCCTCACACCGTGGACGAGGTTAATCAACGGCGGGAGATCGGCATCTGCGAGGGGTGCAATCTGGCGGGCGCGAGCGATTATCTGCTCGTCTGTTCTGAATTCCATCTAGTTTTGTAGTCCTGATCTTGGTTTCGAAGAAGCTTACTCCGAGTAACATATCGCCGAGCATCGTTCACCCGCTGAGAGAAGGATTTTTGCCTTCGAACTAGCGCTTCTCTGTGTAACTACCTTACGACCCCCAAGCAGAGAAGAATCGAAAGAGAAAAACATGTCCGAAGGAAAACTTGCTGGCAAAGTGGCGCTTATTACCGGAGCAGGTTCTGGTATCGGAGCGGCGACTGCACGTCTGATGGCTGCCGAGGGGGCATCGGTTGCTATTACCGGAATTCCCGCTGAAGGCGTGATCGCTGTGGCTGCCGAGATAACGGCGGGTGGCGGATCGGCTGTTGCGATTCAAACTGATGTTACTGACCCCGAACAGGTCGAAGCAGCGGTTGCTCAAACCGTCGAGTCATTCGGTCGATTAGACATCGTCGTTCCGAACGCAGGTATTCAGATGCACAACGAAGATCGTAATTTGCACGAGCTTCCCGAGGGAGTTTGGGATCGCACCCACGATGTGAACTACAAAGGGCAATACTTCGCATGCAAGTACGCCCTTGCTCAAATGGTGAAGCAGGGCGAAGGTGGGGTTGTGATTATCGTTGCTTCGGTAACCGCACTGACCGGAACAACGCCAAACGTCTCGTATTCAACCGGCAAGGCCGGACTCGTGAATTTGGCACGCCATATCGCCGTCCACTACGGAGATGAAGGCATTCGAGCCAACAGCATCTGCCCAGGAGCACTCGAACGAACGCCCGATCATGAAGATCATCCCGATCCGCAAGGTCGAGAGGTGACTGCCGTGAATCGTGTGCCGCTAAATCGCCTCGGTACGCCGGAAGACATCGCACCGTTCATAACGTTTCTTGCTAGCGAGGATGCTTCGTATGCAACCGGAGCGAACTTCGTGATAGATGGCGGACTGACAGTTATTTAGTTTACTGATTGGGACGTTCGATAGTGCCAATCAGGCGGCTACCTAACAGGGGATGAACACATCGTCTAGCGCAGATTTGTCGAGCGTAAATAGCGTTTGGGAGCATGTACAGTGTTGCCGCTACCCATCGTCATCATTGGCTGGTTGCGAATCTATAAGGATTTACCGTCATGCTCGAACGCTTCAAAGTTCCCGAAAAAGATCGTGTTTATGTTCCGCAAGAGCGGATGCGAGCCGTGACCGAGGCGATATTCAGGCACAACGGTGTTTCGGACGAAGACGCCGGAGTATCAGCCGACGTACTGATGAAGAACGATCTGCGCGGAAACGAATCGCACGGTGTGTCGAACGGCATGCGGCGGTATGTTCGGGAGTACGGTACCGAGACGATCAACCCTACTCCCAAGTACAAGGTGATACGAGAATCGAAGACGACCATGACCGTCGATGCAGATGGTGCGCTCGGTACACATATTGGTCCTTGGGCGATGCAGCAGGCGATCGACAGGGCGAAAGAGTTCGGCATGGCAGCGGTGGCAGTTATCAATTCGGGCCACCTTGCAGGCTGCGGCTACTATGCAATGATGGCTGTCGATCAGGGCATGATCGGTCATTGCATGACGGCAGGAAACACTCTTTCAACAGTGCCGACATTCGGGTCGAGACCAGTCATGGGTACGAACCCAGTTGCATGGGCTGCACCTGCGCGAAAAATGCCACCTTTTCTATTCGATATTGCAACCACGCAGGTAGCTGGAAATAAGCTCGCCCTCGCCCGACGCACTGGAGCGAAAGTTGAGCCGGGTTGGATCACCGATTCCGAAGGAACGCCGATCATGGAGCCGGTCGACACTCCTCCACCGGGTGAGTACTTCATGCTGCCGTTTGGCGGAACCCGAGAAAACGGTTCGCACAAGGGCTACGGTCTGGCGTTGATGAACGAGATTATTTGCAACGAACTATCTGGATTTGGTCCGGGTCCGGTTCACGGTATTCCGGGTGGGCACTTCTTTCAGGCGTACGACATTGAGGCGTTCACCGACACTGAAAAATTCCTGGATGACATGGATTCACTGCTTCAGTACATTGTCGATGTGCCGCCTGCCAAAGGATATGAACGTGTTTTGTATGCGGGTCTCAAAGAAGATGAGGAAGAGAAATTGCGCCTAAAAGATGGCATTCCCTACCACTTTGAAGTAATCGACTGGTTCGAGTCGTACTGTGCCGAAGCGGGCATCGAATGCCACCTGCGCTAGGGCTTTTCAAGTAAAGTGGTGCCGCCGCCAATATCTCTTATCAGACATCTGTTGATCAAAAGGACTCAACTTAATGCTCGAACGCTTTAAAGTTCCCGAACAAGATCGTGTGTACGTTGCTGTAGAAGGCATCAGGGCCGCAACCGAGGCAATTCTGCGGCACAGTGGTGTGCCAGCTGACGAGGCTGAGAGTTCAGCCGATGTTCTGATCAAGAACGATCTTCGCGGGGTGGAATCTCACGGCGTTTCGAACGGACTCCGTCGATACGCGGCTGAATATGGTTCGAAAGACCTGAACCCGACGCCTAAGTTCAAAGTTGAACGAGAGACGAAAACGACCATGACTGTCGATGCAGATGGTGCGCTTGGGATCCACGTAGGTCCGTGGGCAATGCAAGTGGCAATCGACAAGGCAAAAGAGTTCGGTATGGCGGCCGTTGCAGTGAAAAACTCAGGTCATTTGGCTGGCTGTGGCTACTACGCAATGATGGCAGCTGAGCAAGGAATGATCGGCCACTGCATGACTGCTGGCGGATCTCTCCAGACCGTTCCGCCGTTCGGTTCAAAACCCGTTATGGGCACGAACCCAATCGCGTGGGCTGCTCCGGCTCGGAACATGCCGCCCTTCTTGTTCGATGTTGCGACTACTCAGGTTGCAAACAATAAGATCGGCCTTGCGCGTCGTATTGGTGCGGATATTGAAGGTGGCTGGGTTACTGATCTTGAGGGGCAGCCGATTCTTGAGCAAGTTCCGCCACCCGATACCGGGGACTATTACTTACTGCACATCGGTGGGACTCGCGAGAACGGATCGCACAAAGGTTTCGGCCTGGCGCTGATGAACGAAATTATTTGTAACGAACTATCTGGTTTTGGTTCAGGGCCTGTACACGGTAATCCCGGGGGACACTTCTTCCAGGCGTACGACATCGAAGCCTTCACCGATACCGAGAAGTTTAAAGACGATATGGACACTCTACTGCAGTACATCGTCGACGTTCCGCCAGCAAAAGGATTCGAGCGGGTCTTGTACGCAGGTCTCAGGGAAGACGAGGATGAGAAGGAACGCCTAAAAACTGGTATTCCGTACCACAAGGAAGTAATCGAGTGGTTCGAATCGTACTGCGCCGAAGCGGGCATCGACTGCGACCTGCGGTAGATCAAAGCCAGGCAACTTACGATTCATTACGCCTGCGCCATTCGCGACAAATGCATGGTTTAATACATCTGGATACCTGAGATGATCGTTCAGTTGATTGAGCTGACTAGAGTAACTCCACTTTATTTAGGAGATGATAATGGAACAAGCCACGATTATTCCCGGCGATGATGGTCCGTACCACGTCAAAGGCGATTTCGTTTTGATCGACGGTGAAGGCAACAAGCTGGAATTGACTGACGAAACTTGGTTATGTCGCTGCGGCGAATCGACCGCGAAACCGTTCTGCACGGGTTCCCACAGTAGTTGCGATTTTGTTGATTCTTCGAGGGCGGCGCAATGACGGTAGAAATTCGTATTCAAGACGACGACTCTCTTATGATCAGTGGCAAGTTCGATCTCATCGACGAAGATGGCAACGCGTATAGTCATCACGGCAAACTTCGATTGTGTCGATGTGGGGTCTCGAAGACGAAGCCGTACTGTGACAATACGCATGTAGAGATCAATTTCGAAAGCAAAGTTCGAGCGTAATTCCGATTGGAACGCCGGGTGAAGAGTGCACAGCGATGTACACTCACCCGGCGTTTTCGCGCTGGAAAATAATCTCAGAAATTCACGGAGTGTGTTCGTTGCTCAACGCCGGAGTGGCCCGAGTCGATATCAGCCCTAAAATTGGAGTCGCCCACGCCGGTTGGGGGGCACAAACTCATCAGGTTTCGCTTGGCAACGACATGCCACTACACGTGACCGCTCTGGTGGTTACCAAAGACGATGTTGAGCTTGCGATTGTCGATGTTGACATTGGAATATTCACGAACCAGCAAGATAAAGATATTCGAGAGTTGATTTCGAAGGAGTCAGGAATTCCGTTCGGTAATATACGGCTTGCTTACACGCACACTCACTCGGGTCCGATTACGTTTGGCCAGTGGATAAAAGACGGAATTGGTCTTGCGAACGAATGGTGGAACACGATTCCAGCCGCCTGTATGAAGGCTGTTGTCGAGGCAAAATCGACAGCGCAGCCCGCACGTACGGGTTTTGGGCGTGGAAGTTGCGACGTCAACATCAACCGACGGCCTGCCCGAGATAATGGCGAACTGTTCACGGGTCGAAACTGGGACGGCGCTGTCGATCATTCGGTCGATGTTGTTAGCTTTGATGACGATGACGATAATCCCATTGCGACCATCGTGAACTACGCAATGCACCCAACGATTATGGCTCATGAGAATCAGTGGGTTACCCCGGATTTCCCAGGTCCAATGCGATCGGTGGTTGAGCACACCGTTGGTGGGCTTTGCTTGTTCCTGCAAGGAGCAAGCGGTAATCAGGGGCCTGTCGATGGATTTACTGGCGACCTGCGGGTTTACCGCAAGGCTGGATCGAAACTAGGTGCCGAAGCATCTAGAGTTCGTCTGAATATCGATCCACGCGAGCGAGAGGAGCACTTAGATCAGATCCTTGCTTCCGGTACTGATCTTGGAATCTATTCAGACGTGCCTACAAACGAGGCTGATGACACAGTTGCCGTGAGCAACATTACGGTAGATCTTCCTGCACGAGACGTTCTCTCGATTGAAGAAGCGATGGCGATGTTCGAATCTGGCGAGAACGAATTAGAAAAAATAAGGGCGTCGGACGCTTCCGAAGAAGAGGTTCGACGAGCGGTTTCTAAGGTTATGAGGGCGAATATTCAACTCAGCGTCGCCCGACTATCCGAAATCAACTCTAAGGACGACCACATAGAAATCACTGTCCAGTCGATGCGTATTGGCGAGACGATTCTCGTGTCGATTCCAGTCGAGCCGTTTGTTGAACTTGCTCAGGCTGTTAAAGAACGATCTGGTTCTGCGAATACGGTGTTCTCCGGGTTCAGCAATGGTCATGCTAACTACCTCGCCACCGACATAGCGTTTGAAGAAGGTGGCTACGAAGTAAGTGTGAGCGTGTTCGCTCCAGGATCGGCTGAACTAGCGATTGGTGCATCGGTCGAAGCTGTAAACGAGGTTTTGTAGGTGGAATTCGCGTACTCTCCGAGTAGAAATCTGCGTTCGCTGGCAAAAATACCTCAGCGGGTAGACGGATGTAAGCTGTTGACGACCGAGACTATTGACATGACTTACAAGTACAACCTATTCGCCGCTGCTTATCCGTCTGATGGGGGACCGATTAGCAAAATATTTCAACCGGTAGTCGACTTTCGCACTTACATGCGGGCTGGCCACATGGCCTTAATGTTTCCGCTTGGTATCGCCTACTTCGTGTTATTTGTGACGACACTAGCGGTTGGCGGACCAATGATATGAACTCTTGTGTGACCAATAGTTCTCATCGCCACATTCGAAGTTATGCATGCGAGATCGAACGCAGGTTGTTGAGTTCGCCTACTAGAAGTGACTAGCGTAGGTGGGGAGGCATTCGAACAGTGCTCCTACGGTGGCTAACCCACCGGCATTGTGCGTTTCGAGTGCTTGCGCCCTACCTCTGCGGTGTCGGTCCGGTGTCCTGCGATAACCCGCACCCCCTCGTCGATTTTGTCGGCGACGTTTTCGGGTGTGCAGCCGTCAAGGAACGCTAGTCCGTTTTCTTTACAAGCATTTTTTACTCGCTCACGGGCTTCGAGCAAACGGGGATCCATTGGCTTGCCCGGATCTCGCTTGATTCCGAACGACATGTGAAGATCGCCGGGTCCCCATTCTGCGAAACCTAGCCCGGGAACTGCCAATGATTGTTCGCAATTGGTGAGTGCCCGAACTGTTTCGATTTTTACTCCCAAAAGCAGCTCGCCTTGAGGGTTGAGCGGCCATGGTTCTGCTTTATCGACATATGTGTCGGCATCGACACCCCACACGGGTGCAGACGTTGGTTGCGAACCGACACCACGAGTGCCTCGTTCGAGTCCGTAGCCGACGCCCTTCATGTTGATTGGGTAGCGGCAGGATTCGATGAACGCTCGAACTGCGTCGGGTGTTTCGGCTTGGCAAAGAAGAATTCCGTGAACCCCGCGAGCTAAGATCATTCGGAACTGCCATGCGTTGAATCGAATGATGTCTTCTGATGAACCTTCCACTGGCGTCTCGACGATGACCGGGGGGGTGCGGTGCCCACTCGCCGTAGGACCGCCGTCGATTAAACCGTTCATGTAGTTGTCGAGTCCAGTCATGTCAAAAGCGCCGTGCTCCATGCCTACGTTGATGTAATCGGCCCACGTGTGTGCGTCTTTGAGTCCTTGTTCATAGGTTAGTACGTGGCCGGTGTGACCTCCGTCGTAGTAGATCGGTTGGTCTTGCTCAAGGAGTTCTATTGCGCGGTTGATGCGTTTTGCCATGGTGTTCCTGCTGAGAGGTTTTGCGTGCCCGAGTAGCGACAGTAATTCAATCTTGGCGAATCGTACCGTCTAAAAAGAATTTGTGCAGCAAGTTCTATCGCCTGTGAATCGGTCGTGACTTCTGCGGCGGCGCTGAAAGCTATCGACGATGCCGTAACATTACTTGCCAATGCCGAGCGACAAGTGATCGTCGCTGGAGGCGGGGTAACGCTCGCCACAGCAGAACCGGCTCTACTCGAACTTCCCGAACGCACTGGCGTTCACAATAACTGAAACTGTAACATCGCCAGATTCAGCTTGAACGTCTATTGGTAAGCTGATGAACGCTCGGTCAGGGCGACCCGTTGTCATTTGCTCAAACGTATTGTTCAGATCGTAGTGTAGAGCTTGATGTGATCGAGGACGATAACTGGCTTTAGCCAGCGGCTCTAGCGCTGAAGGAATATCCGCAGGTCGTTTTCGTTCTAGCTCTTGAAGAACGCCTCGATCTTCCATATACGTATGAGCTTCGCCAGAAATAACCGAGACTGCTGTCGAAGCGACATAACTCTCACCAAGACCTATTGCCGTGTTCAATGCACCGGATCCTATCGATGTAAACACCGGGAGTGATTTAGCCGATACGCGGTAGTAGCCATAGGCGGGATGAACTGCGCTTTGTTCGTGACCAACCTGAAGGATCTTTATCTGGTCTTGAACCGTAATAAATCAATCGAGCATGGCGACTATGCCATGACCAGGGATGCCAACTAAATACGGCGTTTTCTCGGTGAGTAATTTATCTCTTACTATTTCGCCGCCAGTTCGATTAGCGACTTCTGCGAATCCTCTTTTATATTTATGCAGCGTCGTTGCTCAGGCGCACACAGAGCGTACATCTTTAGTTAGTCTTTACACTGATGAGTGCATGAAGTGCCATCGCAACGACTAAATGGGCTGAAGGTTTTTGGCGATACGGGCTCAACATAGATTCAGACGAACGGTTTTCTCGTTTGGGATGAGTCTTGTGCCGGTTGTAATGGTGCTGGGATTATTGACGCCGGTTTTGGGACCTGCGATGGACCACCATTACGCTGATCGTTCACCTGCGCACGCTCACGTGTTCGTTGGAGAAGATACCAATCTCCACGATCATTCACTGGATCTCCACGATCACACATCTGGTGAATCGACTGGTGACGGATTGTCTGTCGCCAGCACGTCCATTACGGGGTCTTATGGCCCGTTAACGCTGGTCGGTGCAACTCTCGAGTCGCACGTACCGAATTTCAACACGCACATGATTGATATGCAGGTCAGAGAATCGACTGTCCCCGACAACCAACCGATCGCTCCACTGAATAGACCGCCTCGACGCGCGTAATAACGCAATTTTTGGTTTATTCGAATCGATTCATTTGAGATTGATTCATAGTTGGGAGTTATATATGTCTGTGTTTTCTTGGCGCGCGCGCTGTGCACTTTTACTTACTGTTCTTTTCGCTGTTCTCGGCACCGGCACCGTACTTGCTCATGAGGGGCGAGACGTTGGTGGTTACAACTTCGTCGTAGGGTTTATAAACGAACCAGCTGTCGAAGGAATGTTGAATGGGGTTTCACTTCGGGTGACATCGCTAATCGTTGACGACGACGATCATGCCCACGACGATGGTATGGATATGTCTATGAACGATCGAATGGCTACAGAAATCGATCTCGTGTCGCATGGTGGAGTATTCGTCGATGAATTAGCTGCTAGTGCTCACTACGAGTTTACTTTCGGTCACGAATTCGAAAATCTAACTGTTCCGTTCCATGCGCACCCAATTGAAACTCAAGGTTCGATTACGATCGGTGACAATAATCCGGTAGCGACCGAAGTTGTTGTTGAGATTCATGAAAACGGATTTGTGCCGGCAATGTTGATGATTCAGGTCGGCACGACGGTCGTATTCGAAAACCATATGGCCGAACCAACGGTTGTAATGAGCGGCCCTCTTGGTGATGTGGCTCTAGAAGCTGATGTACCCGCTGTGCTGAACGCGGTTGTCGGTATCACAACGCTTCAAGTTGAAGTAACCCACGTTGCATCATCTGTAGCGCAAGTTATGGAATTGAAGGAAGCTTGGAATGCACCTGGGCACTATAAATCGGAGTTCATTCCGACATCCCCCGGTGCATACAACTTTCGATTCTTCGGTGATATTGATGGGCAGACAATCGACGAGAGATTCGAATCGAGCAATACAACGTTCGACGAAGTGACACCAGCAACCGAGATTCAGTTTCCCGTTCAGTTGGCAGCTCCCAGAGAAACGGAGAACGCTGCACGCGGAGCTATGGAGGCTGCTAACACTGCCGGAACAGATGCTTCAGATGCAGCTGATTCGGCTTCAAGTGCGAACACCTTGGCGGTTGTCGCATTGTTTATAGGCTTTATCGGATTAGTTCTCGGCGGATTAGCTTTTCAGCGTTTGGGTAAAAAGCCGTAGTTCACCGCTAAGAGATTGAAATGACACCGATTCCGATTGAAATGACTCGTTTGCTGCTTCTTCACGGCGCTGGAGGGACGTACGACGAGGCAATTATTTTTGGCGGGATCGGTGTGCTTTTAATTGCACTGGGTTTCCTTTCATGGAAGGCTAGTAAAGGCAAAGAAGAACGACGGAAAAAGAGAAAGGCGCGACGTAAGCGTTGAGTCGATTGCTTGAAAATAACTCGTTGGTTTTTCGATTATTTCTTGATCTGTTCGCCCTCGTATCGATGTTCTTTTTGTTCGTCTCTCTGAGCGAGGGCGTCGATGCGCACGCCAACCAGATCAATTCGATACCTTCGCCAAATAGCGAGCTCGAAATTTCGCCTAGCCGTGTGGTTATTTGGTACAGCGAGCCGATAGAAGAATCGTTCAGCGTTGTGACTGTTCTGAACGCGGCTGCCGAGCGAGTTGATCTTGATGATTCGACTCGTGATGGGACCGAACCTTCAGCGATGTCGGTCGGTTTACCCCAACTTGCCAACGGTACTTACACAGTCATTTGGAAAAACCTTTCATCCGTCGATGGTCACAAAGTCATCGGGTCGTTCGTGTTTGCAGTTGGTGAACCGCTTTCTACTGGTGCGCAGATAGATGCAGTTGAGCAGCCGTTGTTGCAAACAGTTGCCGACCCATGGCTACGCTGGCTTGTATTTGTTAGTGCCGCAGTCGTCATTGGCGGGCTAGTGTTTGAATTAATTATCGACGTCCCAGTTGTCTACGGCGTGTCGTCAAAGGACAGCTGGCAAGTTGCAGGGATAGTGGCATCCAATGCATGGTCGAGAGTCGCAGTTATTTCGCTTGCTGTATTGATTCTCGCAATGCTTGGTCAACTGCTTCAGCAAGCTAGCGTTTTATCTGGCAATTCGCCGTTCGCTCCTAACCTAGAGATTATTAAATCGGTTGCGCTGGAAAGCGGCTGGGGCCGGCTCTGGACGTATCGTTTGATCACAGTTATCGGCATCGGAGTTTTGTATTTCGTCGCCAAGCGATCGGCAGCCGTCGGCGATGGGGATGCTGGATCAGAGAGGCAGTCGGATCAGGAAGGTTCACTTCTCGGAGATTCGATGTTTGCTCAGGCAGCAGCAGTACTTGGCTTGGTTTTTCTCGGATTAATCTCCACAAGCAGCCACAATGCTGCATCACCGTCTGAGATAAAAACGTTCGCTATCGTTACCGACTTTGTTCACCTCTCTGCATCAATGGTCTGGCTCGGTGGCGTGATTTATCTTGCAATAGCAGTTCCTGTTTTCATCAAAAAGCTATCTAGGTCGGACGTTTACGATTTACTTAATTCGACGATCTCCAGATTCACAGTGCTCGGCTTGTTGAGTGCCGGAATTTTGGTTATTACTGGAATTTTCTCTAGCTACATGCAGGTCACAGTTCCCGCTGCGGTGTCCACTCCTTACGGCTGGTTCTTGGTTGGGAAGTTGGCGCTGATCGTTCCGTTGTTCGCTTTCGCCGCTTACAACGGATTCAAGCTAGCCAAAAGTTTAGGAATCGGTGGAGAACGTCGTCTTGGACGATCGTTGGTTATCGAGGCGGTCCTCGCAGCTCTAGTTTTTGCTGTGGTTGGCTGGCTGGCAAGCTTGGAACCTGCTCGACAGTACGCCGGTCGAACTGGAATCGGGGCTGTCGAGAATGTGGCTTTTAAGGCTCAGGCAGAAGGCACAGAATTCGATATCAAGATTAATCCTGCCGAAGTTGGATCGAACGATGTAATTGTCATATTGACCAAACCGAACGGTGAAGTGATCGATAACGCCGTAGATGTGCGGGTACGGCTCAAGTTCGTCGATGACGATCTCGGTGAGCCTCTTGTTTCGCTGAAAGATACCGGTGCTGGTGTTTGGCGTCTCAACGATGCTCGCCTCAATATCGCTGGCGAATACCAGGCAGAAGTTGTTGTTCAACGACCCGATGCGTTCGATTCACGTACTGCGTTCCGTTTCGATGCCCTGTCGGTTGCAACGGCCGCCAGTACGATAAAACCCGATAGTGACAGAGCGAACTTGCTGTTTGGATTGCAGTTACTAATTATCGGTGGAATAGTCGTTGTGATCGGTGTGCGGGGCAAAGTTGCACCGAAGATTTTCGGAACTGCTGGCGTCCAAAAAGCTCTCATGGCATCGGGCGTTGCCGTAGCCGTGCTTGGATTGTTGTTTGTACTGAACGCGCAGGTGCTTAGGGTTGGCTTACCAGAAACCATCCGTAATCCGTTTCCGCCAACTGCTGAATCGGTTGCACTTGGTGCACCGGTTTACGCCACTGCTTGTGCGGCGTGTCACGGTGTTAATGGTCTTGGTGATGGGCCATCAGGAGCGGGACTGCCGAAACCACCCGCCGATCTGATTATTCACGTGCCCCTTCACAGCGACACGATCCTGTACGAGTTCATTCGAGATGGAATCGCCCCGACTGGGATGCCGGGACAAGCCGGTGTTTTGACAGAGGACGAGATGTGGCATCTCGTGAACTACTTGCGAGCTGAATTCGACAACCGTTAGGAGCGCGATAGTCGATCAGTTTCACGAGTGACTTGCTAAATGTCGTTCGTTACGGCAGCACCCGATTCGACGAGATTCGCTATTTCTTCTTCCGAATAACCAGCGCCGGTCAAAACTTCACGGGTGTGCTGGCCGAGCAAAGGTGCCGGTTCGGTAATTCTTCCGGGTGTTCCGTATAACTTTGCAGCGACACCTATGTTCTTGGTAGTCCCTGCAGTTGGGTGTTCAAGAACGGCTTCCATGCCTCGATCCTGCACTTGCGGATCAGCCCATATTTGCTCCATGTTCAAAATCGGACCTGCTGGAACGCCTGCTTCTTCAAGGATAGCCAGCCACTCGTCTGTCGTTTTTGTAGTGGTGCTTAACTGGAGCTCTTCTTCAAGCTTGGCGCGATTAACCAATCGGCCTGCGTTGTCGGTGTACTCATCACGTGCGATGAGATCTTCACACCCAAAGGCGATTGCAAGTCGTTCCCAGTTCGGTTGGTTCGGTGCACCGACAATGATGTGACCGTCGCTAGTTTCTAGAGCTTGATAGGGCGCTGAATTACGGTGGGATGATCCGAGTGGTCCCGCCACTTCGCCAGTAGCAAAGTAACCGGCAGACTCCCAAACGGTGTAGGCAAGTGCCGCTTCGAGGAGTGATATTTCTAGATACTGCCCGTTGCCCGTTTTTAGCTTATTGATGTAGGCGGTAAGGATGCCGTAGACGGAAAACATTCCTGCGTTCATATCGGCGATCGGCACACCTGCCTTCACAGGTGGAGTGCCCGGAACGCCAGTGAAGCTCATAATTCCGCTCATTCCTTGCGCAATCAGATCGTATCCACCGCGTTTGGCGTAAGGACCCGTACGACCGAACCCGGAGACCGAGCAGTAGATGATTCCGGGGTTGATGGCTTTAAGATCTTCGTAGCCGAGTCCTAGTCGTTCCATCACGCCCGTGCGGTAGTTTTCTATAACGATGTCAGCATCTTTGACGAGCTTCTTCATCGCTTCGACACCCGCTGGTTCTTTGAAGTTGAGTACCATGCTGCGTTTGTTGCGGTTCATCGCTAAAAATGCAGCCGATTCAGTTTCGATGAAGGGAGGTCCCATTCGGCGAGTGTCATCACCGCCGTTCGGCTTTTCAATCTTGATCACATCGGCGCCCATGTCAGCGAGCAGCATGCTGCAGAACGGACCTGCGAGGATCTGTGAGCAATCGAGAACGCGTACTCCTTCGAGTGCTTCGGGCATGCCATTGGGATTCGGGAGGGATTGCATAATTTTCTACGAGGTGTCTGCATCTCTATGAGATGCCGGTGATAGCGATAAAGCCGATGAGAGTAGATCGATACTGACTGTTCGAAATTCTATTCCCAAAAACTCTGAGTTGGTTACGCTCTGATGTGAAGAGCAAGTAAAAATAATCTCTGAGATAATCCATGCGTCACTCCGGGCGCCTGAGGCGGATCCTCCCGCCAAAGTTGTTTAAGTTACGGTGGTCGCTTCGATGTTTCTTCTACCTTCGGGAGGGAGTTAGAGGTAGGGTAGATATCTGCCCAAGTGCGAAGGCACGCCCGGCAGAAAAGGAAAGTTCGTATGTTCAAGTTAGATGGCAAAGTAGCGTTCGTAACCGGCGGCAACGGCGGAATTGGCCTAGGTATGGCGAAAGGTTTTGTCGATCAGGGCGCTTCGGTTGTGTTGGCTGCTCGAACAGTTTCGAAGCTCGATGCCGCAGTTGCTCAAATTACCGCTTCTGGTGGAGGCGACAAAGTTCTCGCCGTTCAGTGTGATGTGACCGACCGATCTTCGATTCAGACTACTCTTGATGCAACTGTCGAAAAGTTTGGCGGACTGGACATCGTGGTCAACAACGCTGGTACAAACAAACGTGCCGAAGAACCTCACCTTCTCTCAGAAGAAGATTGGCAAGATGTCATCGACACCAACCTCACGAGCATGCACAGCGTTACTTCACTGGCGTTCCCGTTGTTGAAGACCCGTGGCGGCGGGAAGATCATCAACATTGGCTCCATGATGTCGATATTTGGTTCGCCGTACGCTCCCGCTTACGCTGCGAGCAAAGGCGGGGTTGTGCAATACACAAAGAGCTGCGCTATCGCTTACGCCAAGTACAACGTTCAGATAAACGCGATCTTGCCGGGTTGGATTGTGACTGAAATGACCGACGAATTTGGTCGGTTATTTCCAGATCGATACGCGGCTATCGAAGGTCGTACGCCGGCAGGACGTTGGGGGCAGCCTCAGGATTTGGCAGGAACAGCGATATTCCTCGCTTCCGACGCATCGCAGTTCGTTTCGGGCGTATCTATTCCGATCGACGGCGGTTACAGCGTCGCTTAGCTACGGGTGTCGTCAGTCGCGGTCGTCGTCATACGACTCGACTCTAGCTGCGGTCCTCCTAGCCTAATCCTTCCATACGGAAGGTGACTGACGTTTGCTTGGGTTCTATTTCTCTTCAACTGCGTCTTTGAAGATGTTTTCTCGGTACCAACGAAGTTCTTCCACGCTTTCTTTGACGTCGTTCATCGCCAAGTGTGTTCCCTTTTTTAAAAGCGGGCGGATGCCTTTCGGGTACCACCGTTCAACAACCTCTTTGAATGACGACACATCTACCATTCTGTAATGAAGGTAGTCTTCGAGAGTCGGCATTTCTTTATGAAGAAACCGTCGGTCGACCCAAATCGAATTTCCGCAGAGAGGTACTTTGCCTTTTTCGGTCCACTTCTTCAAAAACTTCAGTGTTTGGCGCTCGGCTTCTGCGATATCTATTTTGGAAGCCTCGATTCGGTCGAGAAGTCCAGATATTTTGTGCTGTTTGGCTGGCCAATCTTCCATTCGTGCCATTTCTTCCGGCGTACGATGAATGGCGAGTTCTGGTCCTTCGGCGAGAACGTTGAGATCGGCGTCAGTCACAAGCGAGGCGATTTCGACAATTACTTGCTCGTCGCCGAGTCCTGTCATTTCGAGGTCGACCCAGAATAGATTCGTATTTTTAGGCATCGGACGATTCTAGTGCAGGAACCCGGCGAGCGGGGCACCGTCGTAAGTGATCATGGAAGGGTTCCTTCGAACGACACTGTGCCCGCCTTTGGCAAGCATCGTCGTAATGCCCACAGTGTTACGTTATGAAGGTATTTATTTTGGCAATTTAGGAACACTATGAAACTCCTTGCTTCAGCCGCTCTCGTTCTCACAGTTTTTGTAGGTCTGGTCGCGTGTCAAGGGGCGATTGGCGACGCGGGAATTCAAGGCAATCCTGGTCCGCAGGGTGTTCAAGGAGTTGCTGGCCCTGCTGGAGCACTTGGTCTTACCGGGCCTGAGGGATCGACTGGACCTATTGGGCCTCAGGGCGAATCTGGTCCCGTTGGACCTCAAGGCGAGGCGGGTGCCATCGGAGAAACAGGGCCTCAGGGCGAATCTGGTCCCGTTGGACCTCAAGGCGAAGCGGGTGCCATCGGAGAAACAGGGTTGCAAGGTGAACCCGGGTCTGCCGGTGAAAAAGGGGCAATAGGCCTCAAAGGGCAGGCTGGTGAAGCAGGTATCGCTGGTCCGATCGGCCCTGCAGGGATCAACGGTGGCGATTACCACGAACTGTTTCTCGACGACGTGAATATCAAAGATCACGTCGTTTGGATCGATGCTGGCAACGCTACCGGATCGGCAGTAGTGATCGGTGCTGGCGAACTGCTAACTGCCGAGCATGTAATTACTGGTAAAACCCTGGTTCAGGCTTCGATACCCGGAGTTGGTTTGGTCAATGCAGTCGTTAAGGGCTGGGACAAAACTCGTGACTTGGCGTTGCTGACGTTTTTATCAACCGGGGGAGAGTCGATAGTTGAGGTGTCAGAGGGTTCGACTTTGAATGGAAGTGAAAAGACGTCGAACGGACTGATCGGTAGTCCGATCATTGCAATCGGGTACGTAACACCGATTTCGAAGACGGTTCCAATGACCAGTTTTGGTCACATTTCAACGTGGTGGAACGTTGTGCCGGGCGATGTTTCGACGTTCGGGTTCAACGCTAACGTGACAAACGGAATGAGCGGTGGCGGACTGTTCGATATTGACGGCAAGTTAATCGGGACGATCATCCAGAAAAGCACCGTGATCGGATCAGACAATCGTGCCGTGCGCTACGACGAAATCCAAGAGGTACTAGCCGATTTGAGGGCGGGCGTGAAGAATCAGTAAGTGGGGCTGGTCAGTGATCGGCGTCGATCCTATATCCACACTTTTTCTGTGGGACCACGGGGCATTGCGTCTCACCGAAGCGTTGAGTATCACTCGGGAGCAGGTCGATTCAGATAGCCGAACAGTCACCGTAGGCGAGTCCAAGACTGACGCTGGGACTGGAACATACCGCAGACGGTAGTGAGCTGACCGACTTCGTTCTAAGCGTGTTCCGTGGAGATAACGGTGCAAGCATCAAAGAGCGTATGGACGCTGCTACATGGCTTGCAGACCGAGGCTTCGGGAAGCCGACAGTGAATGCAGATGCACAGGCTCCGGGCATCGGCGACTTCACCATCGTCATTGGTGACCACGACGCAAGAGGTAACCCGGTCAACGATGTGCCCAGAGATTAAGGCTGTTTGTTATAAATTTGTTGTAACGGACGCTCTGAAACAGCCTGAGGCAGTGTTGATTTAATTCCCAAGCAAAGGGTCGCGAGTTCCATTCCCATCTCCTGCTCAATGGTATCCGTATCAGCCGATCAAGTGCAGTTACTG
>ENA-OREN01002227-OREN01002227.1-marine-metagenome-genome-assembly--contig:-NODE-2227-length-20345-cov-2.475380_pt1 | contig 20345 bp, 17 predicted proteins | sample MGYA00248624_ERZ508555 | MGnify/ENA primary metagenome ERZ508555 (study PRJEB26222, sample SAMN06267773) | marine metagenome | isolation source: Saanich Inlet, British Columbia, Canada | place...
ATAAACCATACTTTTTTCTGTCAAAATGTTTTTCTGTTCCCCTGAAACCTATTTCTACATATTCTACCCCACACTTTGACAACGCTCTATATACCTCCCTAACCAGTTTTTTGTCAAATTCCCAATTATTGACATAACCACCATCTCTTATGGTACAATCCAATATCTCAAATTTAGGCAATGATTCCTTATTCATTTAATTAATACTTAACCTTTCAAATTCTTTAAGATTTTATAACTTCAATTCCCTTAATACCTACCACCACTATTATATTTTTCAATCTTTCCTTTAATAGTTCTTTTCTCATAAATTATCACATGGAGAATATATCGATCAAATATTAGTTATAAACTGATCATGCTTTTTGTCGTATCTATAAACGAGACAAAAGCATTTTTTTTGTTTTTCTTGCAAATTCAATAACGCCTATTGTTCTCAGAACTTTTACTAAACGTAATTTGATGTTGTAGGGATCTACCAGTATCGTCCAATTATCGTAATAATACGAAAGCATTTTCTTGTGTTCCTCAGAATATCTTAAGACTGTTTCCCGTCGTTCATTAGAAAAGCTAAGATAACGCTCTTTGTCCACCAATCCCTCTTTAAAGCATTTATCTCCAAGTTCTGTCCCCCTATATGGATAGAAAATATTTACACCACTAGCTGTAGGGCGGAGTTTTCTGTTTAACTTTACTGTATCCAATATCTCTTCCTCGCTTTCTCCTGGCATCCCTATGATATTTACCGCAAGCGTCTCCAAGCCACGTTGATGACACAAATCAAATGCATTGATTATCTCATCATTAGACATTTTGCGTCCCATTATTTTGCTACGCACTTTTTCATTGCCGGATTCAACCCCGAAGAAGACCCTGAAACATCCAGCGTCTTTAAGCATATCAAAAAAACTGTCATTTGCCATCTCCACCCGAATTAGAATCATAAACTTCTTTTTGATTCGGCTTTTATATTTTCCACAAAACTCTTCTCTCCATTTATTGTTTAATCCGAATATATCATCCATAATCCAGACAAACTCAATAAGCTTGCCATATTTTCCCATTACCTCTTCTATTTCCCGAATACACATTTCCGGACTCCTGAAACGCGGATAATTTCGCTTTCTTCCATATAGTCCTGCAAGTGCATGGTTGCTGCAATATGTACACATGTAAGGACACCCACGGGCAAAGAAAAAAGGGGCATAACCTAAATCCATGATTGTTTTCTTATACGGATATATCTCTTTGTCAGGATGAGGAAGTAAGTCCAAATTTTCTATAAGGGATTTTAATTTATTCCGTACAACTACTCCATTTTGGACATAAGCAAAATTATCAATCTCTTTAAAAGACTCCCCTTTTTCTATTTTATTTAAAAATTCTACAATTGAAAATTCCGACTCTCCCACAAAAAAGCCGTTTATCATTTCTGTTTCCAATAAGGCATCTGTATTAATAGTCGGGTGTACCCCACCGCATATTATAGTAATCGAGGGAAACAGTTTTTTTATCAAAGCAGCCATCTCCTTAACATAATTAAACTGAGATGATACAGAAGAAAAACCGATCACTAACGGTTTAAATGATTTCACCTCATCCAATAAATGATTATACTCATTCTTTTCAGAAATAATTACAACCTTAACATTATGCTTCTCCTTCCTGGTTACACTTACAAGAGAAGCCAATCCAAAGTGGTAATTATCATAATGAAATCCATTTATGTTCGGATAGACGAATAATACATTCATAAAATACTTCCTTACTTATTCAATCACAATAAAGGTTTACAATATTTCTGTCAAAACCACAGTGGTTGTATCGCTACCATCATTCAAAACGCAGTCCAGAATCTTAATTTGCTGTATTATCTCAAGCCATACTCTCTAGCGAGCATTCACACACACATCTTTGAATAACGCTATAATGTATCGAATATAACAGCTATTGGTTAAATAAGTTCCTTAAGTTTATTATTCAGAACATCTCCAGTTAACTTAAAAATTTCAATATTTTCAATAATTTTTTCTATTGGCCACTCCCACCATTTAATTTCTTCAATCATATCAATCTCTTCTTTGCTATATCTATACTTTTTTATTTCAGCCGGATTTCCAGCAACTATTGCAAAACCAGGAACATCCCGTGTCACAACGCTCTTTGCGGCAATCACAGCACCATTACCGATTTTTACATTTTTTGTAATAAATACATCTTCACCAATCCAGACATCGTTGCCTATACATAATTCATTTATTGGGAAACATGCATTATCAGAGAAAAGTCTTTTTGCAGCATTACTTTTACTAAATGGTGAACGCTGAGGGAAGGGATAAGTACTTATCCTCTCATATTGATGAAATCCATTTCCACAGATTAATGCTAATCTTCCAGCGATAGAACAATATCTTCCGATATTTAGAATACCGTTGAGACCATAAACCATCATATCTCTTGATACATAGGTACATCTACCAATTGACAAACTTTCAAGATTACCCTCAAAAAATGAAACTTCTACATGCTCTTCAATGGAAGCATTATTTATACTGGAATTTCGACTGAATTTTATCTTACTGGTTTTATGTATATTTAAAGATTTAACTACTTTCTTTGAATAATTGTAGCCAAACTTTTCACTAATCAGTCTAATTAATTTTTCTTTCATAAGCGCAAAAAAACCAAACAATTATTCTGGTTTTATGATTGAGAAATTTTATCATTTCCCCATTTCTTACAATACATTTCTGCGGCATCTGCCATAACTATATTTTTATCCTTGCCAGACTCAAAACCCTTGAGAAGCCAGTAAAGATATGTTCCCATTCTATATGCCCCCTTTCCATCCCTGAAGGGGTCAAATTCATCAATTATTGACGACCAATCACCAAAACCGGGTATACCGCCCGGTGATTGAAAATGGTCTAAAAGAGCTTCGATTGTATCAGGCCAGTTTTTGAAAATAACTTTGCCATCTTGCAGTTCATATAATTTACTATAAGGATGCCCCTCACGATCCACCAATAATGTGGGTCTTCCCATAAATGCACATTCAAGGGCTGCACTACCAGCATATAAATGCCCATGAATACATACATCTGCGCTTAATGCTGCCAAGACAGCAGGAATGTTTGATTGGTTTTCACCATATGAGTCATATAAGTGGCATCTTCCGGTATTTATCGCTTTATCCAGTAATTCAACGACTTCTTCTCCTAAACGGGATTTAAGCGATGCCGATTTCTTGGGCTTGAATATTACCCCTAGCCAGGGTGTATCCAGTAGAGCTCTTAATATATGTATATAGTTACCACGTTGCCTTCCATGTGTGTATTCATCATTAGAGTTTTGATCAAATACAGCCACAATCTTTGTCACACCTTTTTTCAACAAGCGCTCTCTAAGAGCCAAAGCTCTGTCTCTTAGCAGTTCAATCCCATAATCTCTCAGGAAGCCAACAGAAATTCTATAAGAGGTCTTGCCCTCTCTACCCTGACCTTCATTGGCTTTCCACTGCGAATACTGAAAAGAAATATCACTTTCCGTAAAAAGCTCAGCACTTGGCTCTCCCAAGAAACTTCTTTCCCAAATAGCGGAAACTCCTCCGACTTGATTAATTGCATCACCTATTGCCATGTGTCGATTATAGGCGTTATACCAGCTAAGGTAAACTTTTATACCATGTTTCCTGAAAAACCCGACCCAGTAAGATTTACTATTGTTATATTGCTGAATAATTGATACTAGCTCCTTATATTCATTCTTAAATAACGAGCAATAAGTAGGTCTTGAAATGGTATTAGCCGTATTAACTGGGTGACTACAGTTCCTGTAATGAATTGCATATATACCTTCATCCTGAAGCCTTTTTCTTTCTAAATTTGATTTATAATAAGATGCTATATATTTAGAAGGAAGTTCGGAATATAAATAAAAATAATAATCAGAATTCATGCCATTTCTTTCGAGATTAAACTCACCTACACCATCAAAAAATATTTTAGGAGTTTTATTGTCTATTTTCTCATTATCCCATTTCATCTCTCCCACAAAAAAGGAAAAACTTCGGATGTTCTTGATCAAATGAAAGACTTTTGGATGCCTTTCAAGAATTCTTTTGCTTCTATTTCTTAAGGTTTCTTGTTCATTATACATATATTTCATTGGTATTACGGTAATTCCATATTGTGATGCGTATTTTGCATATATACTCATCCAGGGACGATCAATCATAAAAAACTTACTATTATTTATGGCTTGAGCCTGCATTTGCAAGAATACTCTTTGTATCATAAAAATTGTATAAGCAGGAAAATCAATACTCGGTGACAAGCCTGGTATGATAACACCCTTTCTTATATAATTATAAACCCTAACCTTATCCCAATCCTCTCTGTACTCATCAGCGACGTCAAAGGATGTATAGTTTAGGTTGTCATATGCTGGAGCTTCCAGCTGAACGTAACCACCGGCTTTAAAATTAACCTCTTCTCCTTCTGGTAATTTAAGAATTAATTCTTTAATAAAAGTTGCGACATTATCGTTTGATACCACTTCGCATTCCCACTCCTTCACTCCAAACACTTCTTCTGGAATAGTAATCTTAAGATCATTTTTGACAGCAACTTGACAAGAAAGTCTCCACCCTTCCTTCTTTTCTTTTGAATTGAAATGAGATTCTTCTGTGGGCAAAATAGATCCGCCACCTTCCGCAATCTGGCACTTGCACTGACTACATGTTCCCCCACCACCACAAGCTGATGACAAGAATATTTTATTCTCAGCTAAGGTTTGAAGTAACTTACTTCCAGATGGAACCTTGATTACATTTGAGCTATCACCATTGATTTCAATAGAGACTTCACCCGAGCTAACTAATTGGCTTCGAGCCATAATAATGATTCCAACTAACAGGAGAACTATCCCTGTAAAAGAAAAAACACCTAAAAATAAATCTATTTGCATAATAAAATCCTAAAGAGAAATTCCGCCAAACGACATAAATCCAAAACTCATCAATCCAACTATTAAGAAAGTAACACCAAGGCCTTGAAGGCCATCAGGAATATCAGAATACTTTAATTTTTCTCTAATTCCAGCTAAAACAACTATAGCCATTGCCCAACCAACACCTGCCCCAAGTCCATAAACTACGCTTTCTCCGAACTTTAAGTCCTTCTCAACCATGAACAAGGTTGCTCCTAGTATGGCGCAATTAACTGTGATTAAAGGAAGAAAAACACCTAAGGCATTGTATAAAGCAGGAACAAATCTATCGAGGAACATTTCTAGAATTTGAACTGCTGCTGCAATTACACCTATGTAACTTATCAGACCAACGAATTGCAGATTCACATCTGGCAGACCTGCCCATGCAAGCGCTCCATCTTTTAAAATAGTATTGAAGATGAAGTTATTTAAAGGCACAGTAATTAAACATACCGCAATGACCGCTACACCCAAACCAAAAGCAGCATCAATTTTCTTAGAGATAGCTATAAATGTACACATACCAAGGAATACTGACAAAGCAATATTCTCTATAAAGACTGTGGTAACAAAAATACTTAGGTAATGTTCAAGCATTTAACTCTCTCTTTGTTAGGTCAGGTGCGGTTGCATGTTTTGATAATTTAAATTCATTGGCCTCAATTTGATCAGTTTTGTAAGCCCTAATTCCCCAAATCATTAAACCAATTAAGATGAATGAGCTAGGAGGAAGTAACAGCAGATTGTTTGCTGGATACCAGCCACCGTTTGATACAAGGGGGAGGATTTCATAGCCCATTAGGGTCCCTGCTCCAAATAACTCCCGAACAATTGCCACGGCTATTAAGATAACACTATAGCCCAATCCATTTCCAAGTCCGTCAATAAAGCTTATAAATGGCTTCTCTTTCATTGCAAATGCTTCAGCCCTTCCCATGACAATACAGTTGGTAATAATAAGACCAACAAAAACTGAAAGTTTTTTGCTTGTTTCGTAGTCATACGCTTTTAATAGCTCATCAACAACAATTACCAATGATGCAATGATTGTCATCTGAACAATAATTCTAACGCTGCTTGGAATGTAGTTCCTTATAATGGAAATGAAGAGATTGGAGAATGAAACAACACTTGTTAGTGCAACACACATGACCAGCGTAACTGAGAGATTGCTCGTAACGGCTAAAGCAGAGCAAATCCCTAAAATCTGAAGGGTAATAGGATTCTCATCCAGTAATGGCTTGGTTAAAACTTCTTTGTATTGTTTAACTGTCATAATTTATTTTACTTAGCGTTTCTTGATATCCACTTTCACTAAACCAGAAGGCCAGCATATTAGTTACTCCGCGACTTGTTAAGGTTGCACCAGAAAGTCCATCTACTTGGTAATCAGCCATTTTGTTAGATTTATCTACCTTACCCTTAATAACTGCAATTTCGATCACGCCATCTTTATATATTTTTTTACCATCCCACAATGCTTTCCACTTTGGATTGTCTACTTCAGCGCCTAAACCAGGCGTTTCCTTGTGCTCATAGAATTCTAAACCACGAATTGTATTAAGATCCTTATCGATTGCTATATAACCGTATAGTGTTCCCCAAAGCCCATAGCCCCGAATAGGTAAAATAATCTTCTCAAGATTATTATTAAAATCTTTGAGTAAATATATCTTTCCGATGTTTTCTTTGTTTTTAACAATTGCGATATCTAGATCTGCTGGAACTGGAGTTGAGTAATCAGCTTGTTTGGAGAAATAAACTGGATCATAGGTAGTTAAATCTAAATCCTCAAATTCATCCAATAGAAGGCCATTACTAAAATCTACAAATTTAGGAGTTAAGCGTACAAATTGAGATTCGATTGATTCTTCGGGATTGTAGATAGCAGCAGTCTTTAAAATTTTAATTCTTTGATCATTTAACTTATTAAGATTTTGAGCATCTCGAAGACTTACAGCAGCAAATGAAACTATCAGTGAGCAGAATAAGCACACAACAAAAGATACTGTTAAGGTTTTTAAAACTGAATCATTCATAAGAAAGCGCCCTTTTACGTTTTGCTATATTTCTAGAAACTACTACGTGATCTATTACTGGCGCAAAAAGATTAGCAAATAGTATTGCAAGCATCATTCCCTCTGGAAAAGCTGGGTTAACAACTCGTATTAACACCACAGTAACACCGATAAGCCCACCATATATCCAACGACCAGCGTTTGTGCCTGAGCCTGAAACTGGTTCTGTTGCCATGAACACCATACCAAAAGCAAAACTACCAATAACAAAATGCCAATACCAAGGCACTTGGAACATAGGGTTGGTATCTGAGCCAATTAAATTCAGAATTGAGCTCATCAACATCATGCCAAGGATTGTTCCAAGAATAATTCTGTAAGAAGCGACTCTGGTAACTAAAAGAATTACTGCAGCTATACCAATAGCAATTATAGATGTTTCGCCAACAGATCCAGGGATATGTCCAAAAAAAGCATCGAACCATGAAAAATTATCTGTTAATCCGCTCAAGCCATCTTCGGCTGCGTAGCCAAGAGGTGTAGCGCCGCTAAAACCCTCTGGTGTAACTCCATTGTCGGAAAGACCTGCTATCCAAACTTTATCTCCTGATAGTTGTGATGGGTAGGCAAAATAAAGAAAAGCTCTGCCTGTTAAAGCTGGGTTTAAAAAATTCTTACCAGTTCCACCAAAAACTTCTTTACCAATAACGATTCCAAATGTAATACCCATCGCTGCCTGCCATAGCGGCAAGTCTGGAGGGCAACTTAAAGCAAAGAGAATTGAAGACACAAATAGCCCTTCATTAATTTCATGCTTGCGCACCACGGCAAATAGAATTTCCCATAAAATTCCAACGGCAAATGTAACTGCGTAAATAGGAATAAAGTAAACGGCTCCTATCCACATTTTACTGATGAAGCTGTCTTGTGAATAACCCACCAAGTTAATAATAATATGATGCCAGTCATTAGAGTTGCTAGAGCCTATCAGTGTTAGATATTCAAGAGTTTGATTCCCAATGTTGTACATACCAAAGAACATGGCAGGAAAAGCAGCAAGCCAAACAGTAACCATTATTCGCTGGATATCGATCGCATCTCTTACATGAATTGGATTAGCAGTTTTCTTGGTGGATGAAAATATAAAGTTTTCAATAGCATCATAAATTGGAAACCATTTAGCCTTTGAGCCATCAGGCATGTAATCAGGTTTAATTTGATTATTTAATGAGCGAAGCCAAGTTTTCATTTGAACTCCTCATACATTATCTCAAGATTACTATCTAGGATTGATTGATAGTCATACTTGCTTGGACAAACATAACTAAGCAAGGCCACATCCTCAGGAGCTAACTCTAAAGCTCCAAGTTTTTCACCTAATTCAATATCAAAAGTAACTAAGCTTTTTAAGAGCTGGGTAGCCAGAATATTTAATGGCATTACCTCTTGATAGGATTGAATAGGGACAATTGCTCTATTTCCTCCATTCATAGATGCATTAAAGACGAATTTTTTAGGTTTGAGCCATGAAGAAATAAAGGCTGGTAATTTTGAATGAAGGTTTAGGCCTGGCATAGCCCAATTAAATAAAATGTCATTTGCCTCATCAGGAATAACAGAGACCTGGTTATCGTAAGCACCTAAATAATTCATAACACCTTCTGCAGTTCTGCCGTTTAGGACTGATCCAGCAATCACTCTAGAGCTATCATTTATAGCGCCAGCAGTCATTTCAGATATGTTAGAACCATAGCGGATATTTAATATTTTCGGTTCATGAACATTAGGGCCACCCAAAGAAACTAACTTGCTAGATCTCAGTGTCTGGTTTTTTAATAAGTAACCAAGTGAAACGACTTCTTGCCAAGAAATAGTCCAGACAGTTCTATTTTGACCAACGGGATAAAGAAAATGAATGTGCGTCCCAGTTAATCCAGCTGGATGCGGACCATTAAATTGATTGTAATTAATGCCTTCAACAGATTGATCAAAATCATCATTTTGAAAGGCACAATAAGTCTTAGCGTCCTTGTTGATTGATGAGATATAAGCCAAGCCTGAATTGAATAGCTCTTGGTCCTCTTTAACTAAATAAAATGGATCTATTGCCAATGGATTCGTATCACAAGCATTTATAAAAATTGCATTAGGTAAGTCTTCTTTGCTTGGAATTCTATTATAAGGTCGAGTTTTAAAATAAGAGAGCGCTCCTGTATCAACTAAAAATTTTACCGGTGTCTCATAGTCAGCAGCAATAAACTTTGTTGGCTCTATGGAATCATCAACATCTATAGTCATTGATAAGAAACGCCTTTTCTCACCCCTATTGATAGATTCAACTACTCCAGATGATGGAGAAGTAATATAAGTACCTGGATTTTTCTTATCTTCAAAGAGTTTTTGCCCACTTGAAATAGCGTCACCTTCTTTAACTAACATAGTTGGTTTTAGACCAACGTAATCAGGGCCTAATAAAGCTATTGTGTTGATTGTGGTTGAGGAATCGATCTCCGCGCTTGGAGCCCCGGAGATAGGTAAATCAAGTCCTTTTTTGGTTAAAATCACGCTTTCCCTTCAGTAAAAGATGAGGCAATTATAAAGGTAAAAATCAGTGGTTTCTACACCGAAGGATCAATTGCTTTAGGAAATCTTGGTAGCTCAATTTTTGCAACTTTTTTAGTTAAATTGAGGACTTGTTTAGAGTATCCAAACTCATTGTCATACCAGCAATATAGAGTAACCTGCTTGCCTTCTGCAATAGTAGCCTGGGAGTCCACAATAGTTGCAAAAGGGCTAGAATAAAAATCAGTTGAAACAGCTTCAGGTGAATTTGTATAACCAATAATTTGTCTATATTTACTAGTAAATGCTGAATTTTTTAAGAACTCATTTAACTCAGCTTTAGTAACTTCTTCTTTTAAGTTTAAAACCAACACTGCAAGGCTGACGTTGGGAGTTGGAACTCTTATAGCATTGCCTGTTAACTTGCCACTCAATTCAGGTATAGCCTTAGCAACTGCCTTAACAGCTCCAGTAGATGTTATCACCATGTTTAAGGGAGCGCTTCTCCCCCTTCTGTCGCCTGTATGATAGTTATCAATAAGATTTTGGTCGTTTGTATATGAATGAACGGTTTCAATATGGCCATTTTGGATGCCATATTGATCGCTAATAACTTTTAATACCGGAACAATTGCATTGGTGGTACAAGATGCAGCTGAAATAATATTATCTGAATCTATTAGAGAATTATCGTTGACTCCAAATACAATATTTCTGATGTTACCTTTAGCTGGAGCAGTTAATATAACCTTGGAAGCTCCACAATCTAAGTGCTGTGAAAGATCGGCTTCATCTCTCCAAATTCCAGTGTTATCAATAACGATTGGTTTATTGATGCCTAATTTTTCGTAATTAATTTCAGCAGGTCCGCTAGCATAGATAAATTTAACCGGATTCCCATTGACAACTAGTAAATCGTTATCAAGATCTACCCTAATTGTGCCTATAAATCTGCCATGCACTGAATCTCTTCTTAGAAGACTGGCACGTTTTACCAGATCATTCTCTCCACCCTTTCGCACTACAACAGCCTTCAGTCTAAAGTAGTTTCCAGGTCCTGTGGTCTGAACTAATAACCTTGCCATTAATCTACCAATACGGCCAAATCCATATAACACTATGTCTTGAGGTTCGCTAGGCCTTCTAGAAGCTGAGGATGAAAAATCAAGTTGCTCTTGAAGATATGAATCAATCTTATCGGGGTTATCTGCAAGATCATCAAAAAATGGGCATCTTACTGTAAGCTCACCAATATCTATCTCGCAATCAGATAAAGTAAGATTGCTTAAACGCTCTAACAGAGGAAATGTTTCTAACTCACTAAGCTCGTTACCTTCGATCTGTCGAACAAACCTATGGGCCTTCATAATTTCAACCGGAGAAGCATTAACAAGAGACTGGCCATAAATCATGATATGAACACCGTGGCGATACAATCGACCAATAATTGGAACCATGAGTTCGGCAAGACCCTCTCTCCACTTCCAATCACCGAAATAATCGTCAACTTTTTCCCTAGATCTTAAATCAGGGTTTTTAGTTAAGTCAGTCATAAGATTCTTTTAGAGTGATGAATATTTATTAATGTGATGCTGTGTATTACCAAACATAGAATCAATTACAGTAAAGCGTTTTAAGTAATGGCCTATAGACATCTCATTACTCACACCCATTCCACCATGCAGCTGAACAGCTTGCTGCCCAATATATTTCCCAGCTTTGCCAACCTGAACTTTGAGTGCAGAAATAGTTTTTGAGGTTTCAGCATCTTTAGAGTCAAGTTGTAAGGTAGCTTTGATCAAAAGAGATTTGGTAATTTCTGTTTCAACAAACATGTCAACCATTCTATGCTGGAGAACTTGGAAGTTACTAATAGGTTGTGAAAATTGCTCTCTTTCCTTGGTGTACTGAACAGTTTTTTGATAGGCGCTGGTCATGGCACCGACAGCTTCTGCGCTGATGCATAAAATAGAAACATCAATCATTTGGTTGAACAATGCTGTTGCTTCATCGCCGCTTGCAATCAGGGCATCTGAATTCAATGCAACATTCTCAAAAGTAAGTTCTCCACAAGTCTGTCCATCTAGAGTTCTAAAGCTTTGAAGCTCAAGACCTGAAGCATCACTATCAACAAGGACTAGAGCTGGCTTACCATCATGTATTGCAAGAACAATAAACTGATTAGAGTTTGCTGCATTCAAAACAATTGTTTTGGAACCATTTAAAACTAAGTTATCGCCTTGTGCATCTAACGAAGTTACGCAATCAAGAAAGTTATAGCCAATATTAGCTTCTGCATAAGCAACAGAAATTTGATGATCACCTGAAATAATGCTTTCAAGCAAAGCTTGCTTTGCAGGGTAATTAGAGTTTTCAAGAATTGTGCCACTCATTACCACTGAGCTAAGGTATGGCTCAACAACTAATGATTTACCAAACTCTTCAAAAAGAACTGTTAATTCAATTGGTCCAAAGTTATAGCCACCATTATCTTCGCTGAAAGGAACAGCCAACCAGCCAAGCTCAGCAAATTCTTTCCAATTTTCAGTGCTGTAGCCAACCTCAGAATCTAAGATTTTTTCTCTGTCCGTAAAATCATAATTAGTTTCACAGAATTTGAGAACTTGTTCGCGGAGCATATTTTGCTCATCAGAATAATTTAAATTCATTATTAAACTCCCAGTATTGCTTTGGCAATGATATTTTTTTGAATCTCATTACTTCCACCATATATTGATGTTTTTCTAAAATTTAAGTAATGCGCAACTGAGTCACTTGCATGATCTGGACCAGCAGGAGTTTTGTTAGATTCAAAACCATCAGGGCCTTCGTATGCAAGAATATATTGCCCAGCTGCCTCAACAAAAAGCTCAGAAATTCTTTGTTGAATTTCAGTTCCTCTGATTTTTAATATTGATGACTCGGCACCAGGATGACCGCCGCCTGCAATAGCTGCCAATGCTCTTAGCTCTGTAAACTCTAAAGCCATGAGATCAATCTCTACTTCAGCAATTTTTTTATTCAGATCTAGATCATTATAATGAGCTGTCTTCTCTTTTAATCTGGATATCTGAACTTTGCACACTGGGACTCCAGCAATTCCAAATCTCTCATGGGCTAGGAGAAACTTAGCATAAGTCCAACCCTTGCCCTCTTCTCCAATGAGCTGATCTGCAGGTACTTTTACATCTGTAAAGAACACTGTATTTACTTCGTGATCTCCATCAATAGTAATAATAGGTTTTACTTCAATACCAGGAGTATTCATATCAATAAGTAAGAATGAGATACCCTCTTGTTTCTTTTGAGTTGTTTCGGTTCTTACCAAGCAGAAAATCCAATCAGCATTCTGAGCTAAGGTTGTCCAAGTTTTTGCTCCGTTAACAATATAATGATCGCCTTCAAGAACAGCTTTTGTCTTCAATGAAGCTAAATCAGAACCTGATCCAGGTTCTGAGTATCCTTGGCACCACCATGAGTTAAATTGAAGAATATCTGGCAGAAATCTATCTTTTTGTTCTTGGTTACCAAATGTATAAATAACTGGTCCTACCATGCTGACTCCAAATGGAAGAATTGTTGGGCATTGCGCAGCGGCAAGCTCATTTAAAAAGAGATATATCTGCACTGGAGACCAGCCAGTTCCACCAAACTCAACAGGCCAGTTATACCCTGCCCAGTTTTTTTCGTATAGAAATTTATGAAAATCAATCATGTCTTGTTTAGATAAAACCATTCCCTGCTCTTGCTTCTCGCGAACGTGTGAAGGGTAATCATTTGCTAAAGCTGATCTAATTTCCTCTTGAAACTGAAGATCTTGTTCTGAAAAACTTATATCCATGTTAGTGTTCCTTTTTTTTACTTAATTCTTACCGCAAAATTATATCTCACCATATGAAAGAACAACAGAACCATTTTGAAGCTTTTGAGCTTGCGCAATGTGCCTCTAAGCACAATCAAAAAATTCTGTACCTATGCTCCTCTGACAAAGAAGCAAGATTGGTCAAGCATGAGCTAGAGTTGTATCTGCCTGTAGAAGAAATTGCTTACTACCCTGAAAGAGAAATATTGCCGTATGACAGATTCTCTACGTCTCAATCTATTATTCAAAGTCGCATCGGACTATTAAATTCCAGCAAAGAAAATCTCAAGGTAATAATTACCAGCGGACTTAATTTGCTAGAAAAACTTCCCGCCAAAGAGTTTTTTACAGCTCGCAAGATTTTTCACACTGGAGAAAAATTATCCATTAAGGAGCTTGCCGATAATCTAATTCAACTTGGTTACGAAAGAACTGAAAAAGTTGAGCTGATCAATCAATTTACCGTTAGAGGTGGCGTTGTTGATCTCTACTCTAGCTTTTACTCAACCCCCTTAAGAGTAGATTTTTTTGGTGATGAGATTGATGACATTAGAAGGTTTGATATTGACTCACAGGCAATGACTGAAAAACTCCAATCGTTTCAATTATTCCATGGCTCAGAGATTGCTCTTGAAGAAAACTCTATTAAACGTTTTAAAAATAATTGGAGGAATTATTTTCAAAAGCACGATGAAAGGTACTGTGAGATATTTCAAAACATCTCATCTGCTGTTTTACCCGAAGGCTATGAAATATACATGCCTTTGCTGCAAGAAAAGAATACAAACCTTATAGATTATTTTGATGGCTTCGGTCTGATGCAAAGCCCTACTCTCAATATTGCTTTGGCCAATTACAATTCTTACATCAAAGAAAGGTACGAGGAAGAATCCATTGATGCATTAAGACCTGTAATGCAGCCAAAAGATTACTTTTTTACCCCGGATGAATTGAGCCCTTACTTAAGCAACGCCATAAATGTGTCTGAAGCACAAAGTGAAGCTAAACCTGATCTAACTTTAGGCATCAATGATCAAATTAAAGAGTTGGTATCGCAACTTCAGGCAGGAAAAATTAAGACGTTGTTTGTGACTGCCTCAGAGCAAATAAAATTAGACGAGCTAAACAAAGAGTATGGCTTTAAAAATGCTCAGCTCCCGTTTGATATGTCGGAGGGTCTCTTCAGCGCACCTCATCATCCAACTCGATATTTTTACAACAAGAATAGTTCCTATGCCTATATCAATGTTGAAAATTACTTGGGTCAAGATACCTCAATCAATAAAAAAGTTGCCTCAGAGCAGGTGTCATTAGTTCACACCTTTGATAATCCCTTTAACGATGAGGAACTGGTCATCCATGTAGATTACGGTGTAGGCATCTACAAGGGTCTAACACTCTTAAAAACGAATACAAACGAAGAGGAGTTTATTCAAATTGAGTATCTCGACAAAGAGCTGCTATACGTTCCTATTAGACAAGCTTACTTGGTATCAAAATACCAAGTTTCACAGGTTGAAAATATTCCATTGGACTCTCTGTCATCTCTTAAATGGCGTCAGAAAAAAGAAAAAGCAGAAGCTAAAGCCAAAGACCATGCAGCTGAACTGCTAGACATAGAATCAAGAAGGTCTATCTCGACCTCACCTCAACTGATTTGTTCTAAAGACGAGTATCAAAAATTTTCCGATGACTTTCCGTACATCCCAACCTCAGACCAGCAAAACTGCATTAATGATGTGATCAAAGATTTAGCTCTTATTAAACCAATGAATCGAGTAATTTGTGGTGACGTAGGCTTTGGAAAAACTGAAATAGCCATGCGAGCAGCATTTGTTTGCGTCCAGGCTAAAAAGCAAGCCATGATTCTGGCTCCAAGTACTGTTTTATCAGATCAGCATCATGAAAGTTTTACTAAAAGATTTAGTAATTTTCCAATGAATATTTCTATATTAACTCGCCATACATCGCCAAAAGCTCGAGCGAAGCTATTTGAGGATTTTAAAAATAAAAAGATAGATATTCTTGTGGGTACCCATGCGCTATTAAATAATGAGATTGATCTTGAGTCTCTGGGATTGCTGGTGATTGATGAGGAGCACAGATTTGGAACCAAACAAAAAGAAATTATTAAGTCTCGCCAAACCACCACACATATTCTTTACATGTCGGCAACGCCAATTCCGCGAACATTAAATTTAGTCTATTCAGGTCTCAAAGATTTCTCCTATCTCTACACGCCACCCATGGAGCGATTGAGTGTTAAAACTTTTTTGAATGTTCAGAATAATCAGATTATTAAAAATGCCATTGATAGAGAGGTAACCAGAGGCGGACAAGTTTTTATTGTTCAAAACGACATTGGCAAAATGGATAACCTCAAAAACGATATTCAAGCCTTGCAACCCAATGCAAGAATTGGAATAGCTCATGGGCGATTAAGCAAGCAAGATATATCCCAAACTATGGGTGCCTTTAATTCAAATTCAATTGACATTTTGTTGTGCACAACGATTGTTGAAATGGGTCTAGATATTCCAAATGCCAACACCATCATTGTTATTGATGCTCAAAATTTTGGTCTTTCGCAATTACATCAACTGAGAGGTAGGGTCGGCAGAGCTTTGAGGCAATCTTATTGTTACCTGCTAATACCAACTCAAGATATTAAAAAGAATGCAAAAAATAAGCTTGATTCTCTAGTGAGATACTCTGATCTTGGTTCTGGGTATTTTATTGCACAAGAAGATTTAGAGATCAGGGGTGCCGGTGATTTTCTGGGCATCAAACAAAGCGGACATATAGAAGCAATTGGACTGTCGATGTATTTATCCATGCTGAAATCTGCTGTGAACGATCTTAAGGGCATCAAAACAGAAGTTGCAATAGACTCAGAGATTAATTTTAACGATAGAGCTTTGTTGCCGGATACATATATGCCAGTGGCCAACGAGCGACTTAAGATTTATAGATCTTTGAACGATGCCAAATCCACCACGGACATTCATAAAATATTTGAAGAAATTAAAGATAGGTGCGGTAAACCAAGTGATGATGTATTAAATTTGGTGGAGAATTCTAAAATCAGGGTTCAGGCAAACATCTTGGGCATTAGAAAAATTTACAGCAACAAAGACACGGCCCTCTTAACTTTTCATGATTCGCTTGAGGATGAGGTGTATAAAAAATTAATAGAATTAATTCAATCAGGCTCAACAGGTATTAAACTAGTGGGAGCAAACAAATTAAATTTAGATGTATCGGATCAATCAAATAAAAGAGAGGCTGTCTCTGCTCTGCTTCATCAGCTTTCTTAAAGCGAGCCCCCTGCTTCTATTCTTTTTTGTTAGCTCAAATGCACTATCCGCCAAAGATCTCAAAGAATATTACATTGAAGTCATAGTCTTTGAGCAGTTAGAGATTACTCAGGAAGAGGATTTATCCCCAGTATTGCTTGATTTGAAATCCAAAAATCTCATATCTCTCCTCGAGAGCCAAGCTAATAAAATTAATACAGAAGCTTTAGAAAAATCTTTTGAAACAAAGGTCGGTGGTGATCTCCTCAGTAATTTAGAAATCATAGATCTAGAGCCACCCTCAATCATCGAGCCTGATGATGCAAAAGAAGAAAAGAGATACATCTTACAAACGGATAAATGGTTTGAAAGAAATGATCAACTAAAAGAGCTCAATAATATTTATAGAAGATTAGATAGACGAAATGAATATAAAGTTCTGCATAAAATTTCATGGATTCAGCCTGCACTTCCTGATGAAGAGACACCATACGTCCATGAAATATTTGATACTCATGGCCTACTAATTAGGCTTTATCAGAGCAGATACCTCCATTTAGATTTAATTGGATACATGAATGGAAATCTTGAATCCAATAAGAATGAAGAGCAAATTGAGTTGATTAAATTTACTGCCCTACAGGAATCTATACCTGAGGATGTAGAGCAAATTGATATACCTGTATCTAGTGACTTACTCTACCTAGAATCTATACCAGAGAAAATTGAGATCACAGGTGAGATAAACAAGGAGCAAGCACCAAAGATTATGGAAGGGATGGTTGAGTATATTTTAAGAGAAGATCGAAGAGTTTTTAAGAATGAGTCACATTTTTTTGATCACCCAAGAATGGGGATCATCGTATCTGTTTACGATTCTTCGCTATAAAAAGCGTTCTCATCCATGGTGTGATCTGTCATATCTCTTACGCCAGCCAGCTCAGGCATAGACTCTAATAACGTTTTTTCAACCCCATCTTTAAGAGTGACATCTACCATGCTACAACCTTGACAGCCGCCTCCGAATTGGAGGATGGCATATTTGTCTTCGGTAATTTCTTTTAAGCTCACAAGGCCGCCATGGGACTCCAGCATAGGGTTAATCTCGTTATAAATAACATAATTAACTCTGTCTTCTAGCGGACTATCTGGCGAAATATTTGGAAGACGTGCATTAGGAGCTTTAATAGTTAATTGACCACCAAAATTGTCTATATCGTAATTAACTTCTGAATCTTCTAAAAATGGAATACTGCGCTCTTCAACATAGACTGATAAAGTTGGCAGGGAAATCAATACATCAGAAGGGACTATTTCATCTGGCTTTGCATATGCCAAGCAAGTCTCTGCATGGGGCGTTCCAGGATCAGAGATAAAAACTCTCACAGCAGTACCGGGTTCATTTTTCTCGGTGATTAGCTTGGAAAGATATTCTTCGGCAGTTTTTGTAATTGTGATAATCTGACTTTTCATATTATGTGGATCAAAAGAATATTAGCTTCGATAATGGGCGTCCGTAAATCTAGCGATTTAGAGGAGGACTTAAATAAGTTAACTCTGCCTAGATTCATTGTCTTGTTTATACTATTAAACGCTGCATTTATTTCATTTATTATACTCGCAATCAATTTGATATGAATAAGTTCTCTCAATTCTGTAGTGACCTGGCGCCACATACTGATTTAAAGCCAATTATCCATACATCTCCAGCCACCGGTTACAGGGCGAGAAGTGAATTCGGTATCAGCAAAGACTCTTACACCATGATTGAAGATGGTCAAAAGGTATACATGAGTGTTTCAGATTTACCTCACAGCAGCATTCAAGAAATTATGACTTTGCTGCTTCCAAGGATTCGAAGCTCAGAGGCAATCAAAAAGAAACTGTTTCAAATTAACTTTCGAACCTCTGGTCAGAAGATTCTAGCCACTCTCATTTATCACAAGCCTCTTGATGATGATTGGCAGTCAGAGGCATTGGCTATTCAAAATAGCATCAATAATTTATCTATTGTTGGCAGGAGCAAAAAACAAAAGGTCTTAATCGGCGATGAGGATTTAGAGGTCACATGCAACTTTGACGATTCAAGTTTTAAAATCTTGCAAAATGACTTGGTGTTCTTTCAGCCTAATTATTATCTTTATCCTCCAATGATTTCTTTTATCACCAGGCAATTAAAAGATCCCAAAGATTTATTAGAACTTTACTGTGGCTGTGGTGGATTTACCCTGCCCTTGGCCTCAAAGTTTAATAAAGTTTTTGCTACAGAAAATAACAGGCATTCAATTAGACTTCTCAAAGAATCCATTAAATTGAACAATCTTTCAAATATTGAAACAGCGAGACTATCCGATGATGAAACAGCTTCAGCACTGGCCAATGAGCGCCCTTTTAGAAGATTAGAAAACATTGACATGCAATCCTATGAATTCAGCCATATTCTTGTTGATCCACCTAGGGCTGGCTTAAGCGATGAGACAATCAGCCTATCAAAACAATTCAAAAACATGATCTATATTTCATGTAACCCGGAAACATTTCTAAGAGATATTGTGAAGCTAGGCAGAAAGATTGAATCAATTGCTATTTTTGATCAATTTGCCAATACAAAGCATTTAGAGGTTATTTGTTTTTTAAGATAATCGAATTATCTCTTATCTCATCGGCCTACAACCAACCCCGCATCCCTCGAGCATCTGCCTGAAGGTTTCGATCAATCCATCATCTGAAATTGAGTCAAAAAAATGCACTGAGACCGAAAGCACAATATAGGCCACAACCAGATACACGCAGCAATAATATAAAATAGAAAGAAAGTGTTTCACAGATTTTAGATAGTTAGGACTTCTGGCTAAAAAAATATCTTCTGGCTCCCACAGCTCAATCTGATTTCCTTTGCTGTCCGTCTGATTAGCATATTCAATAAAATAAATAGTTCTACCTTGTCGATCTAATTTTGTATCACCATAAGACCAAATTAAATTACTCATTTTTTAACTGAGGCAGATCCTATTTTGATTTTTTCATATCTAAGGAATTCTTTGGATTGTTCTTTTCTGCGGCCTGTTTTAATTGAGCTTCTGCAAGCATCCAATTAACTATCTTGTCTTCTTGATCTTTTGTTCTGGCTTGCAAGAGTTTTCGATGAAGAAAATCCATTGTTCTTGAGTAACTAGCCATGTCTAAATAATACACTAAGATATTGCCTTGAGAAAAGAAGATGAGATACTAATATCTGAAATGTTAATACAACTAAATCAAAAACAATCGAAACTGAAGGATGGGCTTCAAGAATACTTTGAAGGCTTAATAACTCCTGCGCTAAGAGCAGAGTTAAATAACCCAGCACACTTCGAAGGCGGTGGCCCTGAATTTAAACAGGCTATGCGGACAATGGGTGCAGATGGATGGATAGGCTTAAGTTGGAAAAAAGAATTGGGCGGCAAAGAACTAAGCCCTATGGAGCAATACATCTTTGTAGAGACTGTCATGCGAACCGGCTTCCCCTTCCCCTTTCTAACAACCGAATCAGTCGGCCCCATGATTGCAGAGCATGGATCTGAGTGGGCGAAAGATGAAATAGCAACAAAGATTTTACAAGGTGAGCTTATATTT
>ENA-OREN01002229-OREN01002229.1-marine-metagenome-genome-assembly--contig:-NODE-2229-length-20309-cov-3.531287_pt1 | contig 20309 bp, 18 predicted proteins | sample MGYA00248624_ERZ508555 | MGnify/ENA primary metagenome ERZ508555 (study PRJEB26222, sample SAMN06267773) | marine metagenome | isolation source: Saanich Inlet, British Columbia, Canada | place...
TATCCCTGGGGTTTGACCTTCATTAATCATAATGAGTTATTAATCTCTGAAAAAAATGGAAAAATTAAATTAATAAATTTAAGTACTAAAAAAATAAAAGAAATTAAACATAACCTTAATTATTCCTCTTATGGGCAAGGAGGTTTACTTGATATTATTTATAAGAATAATACTATTTGGATTTCTTACTCCGAAGATAGAGCATCCTCAAAAACTAGTACCTCTATTGCTAAAGCAATTTATAATTCAACAAAAATGAATTTTAAAAATATATTTCAAGCTCACCCTCCAATTAAGTCTGGCTATCATTTTGGATCAAGATTAGCAATTCAAGATAATTATTTATATGCATCTGTTGGAGAAAGAGGAAAGGGCATGATTGCACAGGATGGCTCTAAACATCCTGGAAGCATAATTAGAATTCACATAAATGGAAGTATTCCAAAAGATAACCCTAAATTTAATGGTATGAATGATTGGTTAGCTGAAATTTATCAAATAGGGGTAAGAAACCCTCAAGGTTTAACATTGTCTCCTTTTGACAATAAGATTTATATTAGTAATCATGGTGCTAGAGGAGGGGATTGGTTTGGAGAAGTAAAGAAAAGGGAAAACTATGGATGGAAAATTTTAGGATGGGGCGGTACAAATTATTCAGGATCAAAAATAGGACCTAAATGGAAAGAAGGTTTTACAAAGGCTATTTATTACTGGATACCATCTATAGGAACAGGTGCTATTACAATTTATAATGGAAAAGAATTTAAAGAATGGAATGGGCACGCTTTAATTTCATCCTTAAAAGATCAATCTTTAAGAAAATTAATATTTACAGATATACAAAAAATAAAAGAAGATATAATTTTTAGTGATAAAATTGGTAGAATAAGAGATATCCAAGTCCATCCATACAATGGTAAAATTTATTTTTTAAGTGAAAATAAATTATGGCTAATGGAAAAAATTAATTAAGTAATTACTTATGGTTGCAGAACAATTCTACCATTAACTTTACCATTTCTAAGATCGCTCAATGCTTCATTAGCTGTAGATAATTTTTGAGTATTAACATTAATTAATTTTACTGAACCTTTTTTTATAATATCTATTAATTCCTTTAGTTCATTTAATTCTCCAACATATGAACCTTTTAAGTTTAATGACCTCATTGGTATTAAAGGAATTGGCAATGAAAGAGATCCTCCATATAGCCCTACAACTATTACTGTACCACCTTTCTTAATAATATTGACAGCTAAGTTAGTTGTCATCTCTGCTCCAACAAAATCAATAACACCTACAATATTGCCAAGACAATACTCATTAATTTGCTTAATTTGTTCTGGAGAAAAAGCTTCGAGAGCGCCTGCCTTCTTTGCTTCTTTTCTTTTATTTTCATCTATATCTATAGCTATAATTTTGGCTTTATGAACAGAAGAAGCTAATAATATTCCATTTATACCTACACCTCCAGCTCCAATTACAAGAATAAATTCATTTGTTTTTGTCTTAGGTATTTTCTTTAAAGCACTATATGCTGTAAGACCTGAACAAGCATATGGTGCAGCTTGGGCAGGATCTAAATTTCCATAAGAAATTATATATTTAGCATTTGGAACTATTATATGATCTGAATATCCACCATTTAATCTAGCACCTAAATATTTAGGGTTCTCACATAAAGTTTCTTGTTCATTATTACATGCGTTGCAAGACTGACAACCAATCCAAGGAAATACAATACCTTTATCTCCAATATTTATTGCAGCGTTATCACCTTTGGAAACAACTTCTCCTGTAATCTCATGCCCAGGTGTAAAAGGAAGCTCTGTACCTCTATCTGCTAAAGTTATTCTTTCTCCCTTACCTAAATCAAAAAATCCATCAGTTAGGTGAATATCACTGTGACATACACCACAAGCAGAAATTTTGATTAATACTTCTTCATCTTTTGGTATAGGGTTTTGATATTCACGCAACTCTAAAGGCTTTCCAAATTCAACTACTTGGTAAGATTTCATTGCTTTCTCCTATTATCAAATAAAACGAGTATTAAATATTATCAATAAAGTATAAAACAGCAAATTTATTAAATAATTTTTCTTTATTTATAAAATTATATATCGGTATTAAACAGAAAATTAATTATCAGAAGTTCTGTATTAAATAGATGGACGTTATTTATTAAAGGCACATAATAATTTATAACTATAATGTAATATTAATTTATAAAAGGAAAACAAAATGAATAGAAGAACTTTTAATACACTCGGCTTAAGTGGGATAGCATTAACTGCGTTAAGCAAGTTTAATTTTATATCTCAAGTATCTGCTAATGATGAATTGCCATGGGAACAAAAGACTTTTAAGTATTCACTAGGAAACTTTAAATTACAAAGCGGGAAGTACTTAAAGATGCTTTTTTATTGGTAGATGTCCAAGGAAAACTAAATAGCAATAAAAGCAATGCAATTATATATGCTACCTGTTATGCAGGAAGCCATGGTTTTAATAGCATGTCATATGGTCTTGATAGAGCATTAGACCCATCAAAATATTGTATAATTACCCCTAATTTAATGTGTAGTGGGCATTCATCTTCACCTAGTAATACTTCAGCCCCTCAAGATGGACCTAGATTTCCTGAAATAACTTATTATGATAACATTAATGCTCAATATAAGTTAATGACAGAATATTTTGGAATAACCAACCCATTAATGTACATAGGGTTTTCCATGGGTGCCCAACAAGCTTTTCATTGGGGATCAATTCATGGAGATATAACAGGGGCAGTTGTTCCTGTTTGCGGTACAGCAAAAACTACTACCCAAAATTGGTTAACTCTAGAAGGGTGTAAATTATCTTTACAAGCAGATGCTGCCTATAATGGTGGTGACTACACATCTCCCCCAGTCGTTGGTCTAAGGGCATTCTCAGCAAATTATACCGCCACTTTATTTGATAAAGAAGGCTTTGAAGAAGGAGAGCATTTAAAAACATTTGGTGGTCTTGAGGATACTAAAGCATACTTAGCATTTATGACTGATTTCTTTAGTGGAGTCGATGCTAATGACTTACTCGGAATGCTTAACACATGGCAAAATGGTGATATTGGAAAACATGAAATGTTTGGTGGAGATACTAATGCAGCATTAGCTAATATTAAATGTCCGGCTCTTGTTATGCCTAGTGCTACTGACTTATCTTTTCCAGCTCGTAATAATATACCTGAAGTAGCTGCAATGCCAAACGCAGAGTTAGTAGTTATTCCATCTAAAAGGGGTCATTTTGCTGGCTCTATGGCCTATGCTTTAGCAGCAGCTGAAACAGTATCATTTACAGATAATGCAATTAAAAACCTTCTTAAAAGTATATCCTAATGTTTAATTAGGATTTATATATAAGAATATAACAATATATTATTAGGGCATTTAATTATGCCCTAATAACGTGGATACAATTTAAAAAACTATATAATATATACAAAGTTGGAAAGTTTAACCTAATGGCGGAGAGAGTGGGATTCGAACCCACGGTACGCTTACACGTACGCTGGTTTTCAAGACCAGTGCTTTCGACCACTCAGCCATCTCTCCAGTATTTTTATATGTCTAAACTAAATTTAAGATTATAAAAGTAAAAAATTATATATTTTGTGTTTTTTTGCGTGAATTTAATATTATAAATGCTATTAATAATATATGATTACTTATAAAAAAATTCTATTTATTTCCTCTATTTTTCTTTTTTTTGTCAATACTTCATTTTCCAATGACATTATTTATGATAAATGGCTTTTATCCTTAAAAGCTGATGCTTTAAAACGTGGTATATCCGAGGCTACATTTGATATTGCCATGAATGATATTGTTATTATTCCCAAAGTTAAAAAATTAGATAAGAAACAACCTGAAACCCAAATCACATTTAATGATTATTATAAGAGAACAGTTAATAATAAAAGAGTTAATATAGGTAAAAATAAATATGAAAAACATAAAAATGATTTATTAAAAATAGCAGAGGTCTATAAAGTACAACCAAGATTTATATTAGCAATTTGGGGGATTGAGACGAATTATGGAACATATACTGGTTCATTTTCAGTCATATCTTCCTTAACTACTCTTGCTTATCAAGGAAGAAGAGCAAAATTTTTTAGAAAACAATTATTAGATGCTATAGAAATTGTTGATAAGGGATATATAGAATTAGAAAACATGAAAGGTTCATGGGCAGGAGCTATGGGGCAAAGTCAATTTATGCCTTCTTCCTATTTAGCATATGCTCAAGATTTTGATAAGGATGGTAAAAAAGATATATGGAATAATCACTTAGATGTATTTGCTTCCATAGCATTTTATTTAAAATCTCATGGATGGGATTATTCAAGAACTTGGGGAAGAGAAGTTATAATCCCTAAAGATTTTCTTAAATTATATGAAAATTCTAAGAACAAATCTAAAACATTAAAATATTGGGCAGATAATAATATAGTCAAGATTAATGGGCAAAAGCTTCCATATTTAAACCTAAAAGCATATCTTATATTACCTGATGGTAATATGGGAAAAGCTTTCCTTGTATATGATAATTTTTTTAAGATTAAAAAATATAATGCATCTACTTATTATGCATTATCCATTGGTATACTTGCTGATAGGATAAAATATTGAGAAATATATTTCTTATAATATTGTTATTTTTACTATCTGCATGCGCTGAATTAAACTTAGCTAATCACTTATCTAAAAAAATAGTTAATGCTACAAAAAGTCTAAACGATAAAAGTGATAAAAATGATTATCAAAAAATAATTCAAGCTTACTATAAAGTTGGTAACCCATATTATATTAATGGAATACAATATATTCCTAAAGAAGATCCTAATTACTATGAAGAGGGAATAGCGTCATGGTATGGACCAAATTTTGACGGAAAACTTACGGCAAACGGAGAAATTTTTAATCAATATGCTGTGACCGCAGCCCATAGAACATTACCTATTCCAAGTCTTGTTAAAGTAACTAATTTAGAAAATAATAAAAATATCGTATTAAGAATTAACGATAGAGGTCCCTTTGTAGGTAATAGAATTATTGATTTATCTTATAAGTCGGCGCAACTATTAGGAATAATTAAAAAAGGTACTGGAAAAGTTAGAGTAGAAATAATAGATTATGGAGAGCATTTATTAATTAATAATGATATAAATATTGTTAATAAAAATATAAATACCAATAAAGAAATATTTTTACAGGTAGGTGTTTTTAAAGAAGCAAACAATGCTGATAGATTGTCGGAAAAATTAAGAAAAATAGATTATATTAATAATAAAGTATTTATTAAAACTTCTAATGCAAGTAGTAGTGCTTTATATATAGTTAAAATAGGACCTATTGCTAATAATGAAAGAGCAAGGTACGTAAGAAGAAAACTTATAAATGATGAAATAAATACAAAGATAATTATAGAATAGTTTTAATAATTTTTAATCTAGGAGATTATATGTTTCAAAAATTAATGGTGTACTTTTTAAAAGCAATGTTAAGTATTATAATTATAGGTTTATTTAACTTAAAAAACTCTCTATCTGAAACTACCATAAATACATCTGCAAAATATGCAATATTGATTGATTATAATACCGGACGAGTTCTACTCAATAAAAGTTCTAATGTTGCAATGGCTCCAGCCTCTATGAGCAAATTAATGACTATATATATGGCATTTGAGGCTATTAAACAAGATAGAATTAACCTTGATACATTATTACTAGTTAGTGAGAATGCATGGAGAAAAAAAGATAAAAAAAGTGGCAAAGAATTGTCACCAAGTGGATCAAGTATGTTTCTTGAGCCATTAACAAAAGTTAGTGTTGAAGACTTATTAAAAGGAATTATAATTCAATCAGGCAATGATGCATGTATCGTTATTGCAGAAGCATTAAATGGTTCTGAAGAAGGTTTTTCAGAGCAAATGAATAATAAAGCTATAGAATTAGGCCTTAAAGATAGCTTTTTTACAAATTCAACTGGATGGCCTCATAAAAAACACCTCATGTCATCATTTGATTTGGCCATATTAGCAAGTAAACTTTATGAAGATTTTCCTGATTATATCCATTATTTTGCAGAAAAAAAATTCACTTATAATGGTATTGCACAATCTAATAGAAATCCAGTTCTCTATCAGGATATAGGTGCTGATGGTTTAAAGACTGGTTATACTAGTGTTAGTGGTCATGGCGTAGTCGCATCTGCTATTCAGAATGGAAGAAGGCTAGTCTTAGTATTAAATGGAATAAAAGGTACAAAATTACGAGCAATTGAAGCAGAAAGATTATTAAGCTGGGGTTTTAGAGAATATGAGAACATAGTTTTATTTGAAAAAAATGAAATAGTGGATTCTGCAAATATATGGTTGGGTAATAGGCCAACCGTTCCACTTATAGTAAAAGAAAAAATTATTATAACATTGTCAAAGGCAAACAAAAAAAATGATCTTAAAGCAATTGTTAAATATATAGCACCTTTAATACCTCCATTAAGTAATGAAGATTCAGTCGCTAAATTATTAATAAAAAATACAAAAGGTGAATTAGTTTCTGAGCATAAACTTTATCCAGAATATAAAATTAATCGAGCAGGGCCAATAGGAAGACTATTTGGATCTCTTTCATATTTAATTTGGGGAAACCCTATTCAATGATGAGTAAACTATTTACTAAAGGATTATTTATTACATTTGAAGGAGGAGAAGGAACTGGTAAAAGTACACAGGCAAAAATATTATATGATTATTTTATGTCTAATAATATTAAACCTGTCTTAACAAGGGAGCCTGGAGGTTGTGAGGAAGCTGAAATAATTAGAAATTTGCTAATAAAAGGTTCAATAGATAAATGGGATAATATTACGGAAGCTTTATTACATAATGCAGCAAGAAGAGAGCATGTAAAAAAAATAATTAAACCCTCATTGTTAAAAAATAAAATAGTAATTTGTGACAGATATGTAGATTCAACAATGGCATATCAAGGTGCCGGACAAAAAGTAAATCAAAAATTCTTAAGAGATTTAATAAAAGAAGTTACAGAAAACATTACTCCAGATTTAACATTTATTTTTGATATGGATGTAAAAACTTCATTAATTAGAGCTAAAAAAAGAGATAACATCAATAATAGGTATGAAAGATTTGATAATGATTTTCATGAAAAAATAAGAAAATATTTTTTAAATTTAAAGAATAAAAATAAAAGGTATGTAATAATTAATGCATCGGATACCATAGAAAACATTAGTAAAGTTATTCTAAATAAATTAAATAAAATCATTACTTAGTTAGAATATCATATTTATGTCATTAAACATACACCCTAAAAAAACAAAGATATTTGTTGGACATGAGCAAGAAAAGAAAATTTTCCAAAATGCCTTTTTTAACAATTCCTTACATCACTTATGGTTACTTGAAGGTCCTGCAGGAATAGGTAAAGCTACATTTGCATATTGTGCTGCGCGATCAATTCTTGCATTAAATAAAGAAAATAGTAATGAAGTATCATTATTTTCTAATTTAGAATCAGATGCTACTAATACATTAAATTTTAACTTTAAAGAAAATAATTTAATTCATAATAGGGTTTCTGAAAACACACATGTTGATTTAAAAATTATAGAAAGATTAGATGCTGATAAATCTCCATATTCACAAGATATTATACCAGTAATTAAAGTACGTGATATAGAATTTTTTTTTTCTAAGACTTCTGGTGAAGGAGGTTGGAGAATTGCAATAATAGACAGTTTAGATAACTTAAATAAACACGGATCTAATGCCTTACTAAAAATTTTAGAAGAACCTCCTAAAAACTGTTTAATTTTTTTAATATCTAGTAATAAATCTAATGTTTTAGACACTATTAGGTCAAGATGTCGATTACTAAGATTTTCCCCCTTAAAAAAAAATGATACGGAATTAATAATAAAAAATAATATTATTAATGAAAGTGAAGAAGATCTATATAAATTAAGTATACTTTCCAATGGAAGTCCAGGTAAAGCATTAATGCTCTATAATAATAATGGATTAGAATTATATGATCATTTAACTAATGTTTTTCTTAATATTTCAAATATTAATTCAAATGATATAGATACTTTAATTAGTTATATATCTAATAAAAAAAATATATTTGGAATTAAAATTTTTAACTTATTAATCACTATTTTTTTGAATAGAACTTATAGGAGAGCATTAAATTTAATTACACTTGATATTTCTATAAATGAAAAACATGCTCAAGAATATATTATAAATAATTTTAATATTGCAGATTTACCTACCTTATGGGAAAACATTTTTACACACATTAATAAGACTTCTAATTTTAACTTAGATAAAAAGCAGGCTATTATCAATATGATTGAGAGCATAAAAAAACTAAAAATAAAAAAAAATATATTGGATAAAATTTAATGAATAAAGATCATAAAAATTTTTATATTACAACTCCAATATATTATGTAAATGATGTTCCACATATAGGGCATGCTTATACAACAATTATTTGTGACACTATTGCTAACTATAATAGATGGTTAGGCAAAGATGTAAATTTTTTAACAGGAACAGATGAACATGGACAAAAAGTAGAAAAATCTGCTTTAGCTGCAGGCATTCCTCCTCAAGAATTTACAGATAATGTATCTAAAAGTTTTTTAGAACTAACAAAAACATTAGAAATTAATAATAATGATTTTATTAGAACTACAGATTTAAGACATAAAAAAGCTGTAAAATCCTTATGGCAAAAACTAGAAGATACTGGTGATATTTATTTAGATAAATATTCAGGATGGTATTCAATCAGAGATGAAGCCTTCTATTCAGATGATGAAATTGTAGAAAATTCTAATGGCAAAAAAGTTGCTTCAAATGGATCTGAAGTTGAATGGGTAGAAGAACCCTCTTATTTTTTTAAATTATCTGCTTGGCAAGATAAACTAATAGAATTTTATAAGAATAATCCAGATTTTGTATCACCCAAAAGTAGATATAATGAAGTATTAAGTTTTGTAAACAAAGGTTTAGAAGATTTATCTGTATCAAGAACTACATTTCAATGGGGGATAACTGTCCCTTCAAATGATAAGCATATAATATACGTTTGGCTTGATGCTTTAACAAATTACTTATCCGGTGTAGATTATCCAAATACAAATGCTGAAAATTGGAATAAATACTGGCCAGCCAATATACACGTCGTAGGAAAAGATATACTTCGTTTCCATGCTATATATTGGCCGGCTTTTCTAATGGCTGCAAATATAGAATTACCTAAAAAAATATATGCACATGGTTGGTGGACCGTAAATGGTGAAAAAATGTCTAAATCAACAGGTAATGTCATTAGTCCTAACCACATAATTAATAGTTATGGTTTAGACCAATTTAAATACTTTTTATTAAGAGAAGTAAGATTTGGCCAAGACGGAGACTTTTCAGAAGAAGCTCTAATTAAAAGGGTTAATTCAGATTTAGCAAATGATTATGGAAATTTAGCTCAAAGAGTTTTATCATTTATTCATAAAAATAATAATGCATTAACGCCCGCATATACAAGCTTTAATAAAGATGATGAAATAATATTAAATGAAATTAATTCTATTAATAGTAACATAAAAGAATATATGATTAATTACCAAGTTACTAATGCCTTAGAAGAATTATGGATAATAATAAGAAAGTGTAATACATATATTGATGATCAAGCGCCATGGTCATTAAAGAAAACAGATTTAGATAGAATGAATACCGTATTATATGTTTTATGCACTGTAATCAGAAAAGTTAGTTTAATTGCTCTTAATTTTGTACCTATTGGAGCTAATAAAATTTTAGATCAATTAGCAATACCAAAGAGTAAGAGACAATATGAGCATTTCTATGACGAATTATGCTCTGAAATCCCTCTTCCTAAGCCAGAAGGTGTGTTTCCAAGGTTAGAAACAAAGAAGGGAGAGTAATTATGATAATAGATAGCCATTGTCATTTAGATTTTACGGAATTTAAAGATGATTTTAAAAACATACTAGATAATGCAAAAAATAATGATGTATTAGGAATGCAAACAATTTGTACTAAAATAGTAGAATTTCCAAAAATTTTAGACATAGCATTAAAACAATCTAATATATGGTGCTCAGTTGGAACTCACCCTCACAATGCTGAAGACGAAAAACATATCTCTAAAGAATATATTACAGAGTTATGTAAAAATAATAAAGTTATAGGAGTAGGGGAGACAGGATTAGATTACTTCTATGAAAATAGTAAACGGGATATTCAAATTGAATCTTTATATAAACATATTGAAGTAAGTAAAGAAACTAATTTACCTTTAATAATTCATGCTCGTGATGCAGATGATGATATAATTGAAATATTAACAAAGGAATATAAGAAAAAGAAATTTACGGGAGTTATTCATTGTTTTACTTCCAGCCAAAAATTAGCAGATGCAGCTTTAAGTATCGGTTTTTATATATCTTTTTCAGGAATAATTACATTTAAAAATGCAGAAAATATAAGAAAATCATGCGAAATAATTCCAATTAACAAAATTTTAATAGAAACTGATGCACCATTTTTAGCTCCTATTCCTTTTAGAGGTAAAAGAAATGAACCAGCATATATAACAGAAACTCTTAAAAAAGTTTCTGAAATAAAAAACATTCCTCTTAATACAACTAAAAATATTACCACTGATAATTTTTTTAATTTATTTACTAGAGCTAAATTATGACTATAGAAGTCACTATACTTGGCTGTGGGTCTTCAGGAGGGGTGCCTTTAATTGGCAATATATGGGGCCCATGCGACCCTACTGATACTAGAAATATAAGAAGAAGGGTTTCCATATTAGTCAAAATAAATAACAAAACATTTTTAGTCGATACAAGTCCAGATTTACGTATGCAAATGCTTGATGCAAAGGTTAAAGATGTAGATGCTGTATTATATACTCATTCTCATGCTGATCACGTTCATGGTATAGATGATTTACGAGCATTTTGCTGGCAAAGAAAAAATAATCTGCCACTACCTATATATTCAGACCAATATACTATAGATCAAATTACAGATAGGTTTGATTATGCATTTGAAAATAAATACGGTCCGGCTGTACCAAGTTTAGCTGCCAATACCATTGATATAGGTAATAATACTATTCAAGGTGTTAATATTGAAGCTATAAAACAAGTTCATGGAAAAGGTTTCACTTTAGGCTATAGGTTTGAGAATTTTGCTTATTCAACGGATGTTAATCATTTGCCTGATGAATCATTAAAACGACTTGAAAACCTAGACTTATGGATTGTAGATTGTGTTAGGTATGAGCCACATTATAGTCACTCTCATTTTGAACAGACTATTTCATGGATACAAAAACTAAAGCCAAAAAAAGCTATTTTAACACATATGGGACATTGGCTAGATTATAATGAATTAAAAAATAAATGCCCTAATAATGTTGAACCAGGTATAGATGGAATGGTAATCAAAATATAATGACTATAGATTTTCTTTTTCTATTAATGATAGGAACCATAAAAGATCCAATATTATGGATATTGTCTGGAATTTTAGGATCTAATATTTTAGCTAAGTCAATTTCTAAAAAGGTTATATACCTATTTTTATCTGGCCTTATATTAGGTTTTATAAGACTCAATATATATAAATCATTTGGCGAAAATTTTACAACTGCCCAATCTTTAGGACTTATTTTGATAAGTATTTTATTTATGTATTTATTAGGAATATTTTTTTATAGCATTTTTAAATTTTATAAAACAAATACTTAAATGTTATTACTAATATCTATTATAAATTATATATATTTTATTTCTGATAATATACATTATGCGCCTAGGAAATAAAATGACTAAAATAAAAAAACTAGAAGATATAATAAAGATATTAAGAGATCCCAACAAAGGCTGTCCTTGGGATGCAAAACAGACACACCTAACACTCCTTCCATACTTACTAGAAGAAACATACGAAGTAATAGATGCAATAAAAAATAAAGACAGTACTGAAATTAAGGAAGAGTTAGGTGATTTATTATTACAAATACTATTGCATTCAATAATTGAAGAAGAAAATAAAGTATTTAACTTTCAAGATGTAGTAAATGAATTAGAAAAAAAATTAATTAGAAGACATCCACAGATATTTGAAACAAAACAAAAAATATCTGATAAAGAGCTAAAGGCTCAATGGAAAAGAATCAAAATAGAAGAAGGTAAATTAAATAATACAGAAAATCCTTTCCAAAATCTAAAAACTTCACAACCTGCCTTGCTTGAAGCATTAGATATAACGCTAATAAGTAAAGATTTGAAATTTGATTGGGATAATTATAAAGGCCCAGTCAATAAAGTAAAAGAGGAATTAAATGAAGTAATAGAGGAAAAAGAAAATATTAATAGTGACCCAATAAAAATAGAAGAAGAAATAGGTGATTTACTTTTTTCCGTTGTAAACTTATCTAGACATCTAAATATAAACCCAGAAATAGCCTTATTAAATGCTAATAAAAAATTTCTATCAAGATTTAAATTAATGCTACAACAATTTGAAAGTAAAGAAAAATTTACTCATAGCAATTCAAAAATAAAAGAAAATAGCTGGCAAAACATAAAAAAACTATAATAACTTTATTAAAGAAGATGTATCATTTCTATTATAACCCTTATCAATTAACTTTTTATAAAAATCATCGATAGTCTTTGTTATTGGTATATTTGCATTATTTTTGTTAGATTCATCTATACAAATTTGTAAATCTTTATGCATTAGTTCTACTGCAAAACCAAAATCAAATTGGCCTTTAGACATAGTTTCTGCCCTATTTTGCATTTGCCAAGAACCTGCAGCTCCTTTTGAAATAACTTCTACAACCTTAGGTATATCAAGCCCTGATAGCATACCAAACTTTATTCCTTCTGAGAGCCCTTGAAGTAAGCCCGCAATGCAAATTTGATTAACCATTTTAGTTAATTGCCCTGATCCTATATTTCCCATTAAAGTAACAGCTTGAGAGAATGCATCCATATAAGGCTTAGCCTTATTAAATATTTCTAGGTTTCCGCCTACCATTACTGTAAGTGCTCCATTTATTGCTCCAGCTTCTCCACCTGATACAGGTGCATCTAAGAATGAAATATTATATTTTTTTGCTTCATCATTTAGTTCTCTAGCAATATTTGCAGAAGCTGTTGTGTGATCAATAAAAATAGACTCTTTTTGCATTCCTAAAAAAGCTCCTCTATGCCCTATACATACTTCTTTAATGTCATTATCATTACCTACACAGGAAAATACTATTTTTGCATCTTTAACTGCTTCTAAAGGGCTAATAGCCTTACTTCCCTTATATTCTTTTAACCAAGTATCTGATTTTAATTCTGTTCTGTTATATACGGTAACATCATAACCAGCTTTAGATAAGTGTCCTGCCATGGGATAACCCATTACTCCAAGACCTAAAAATGTAACTTTATTATTATTCATATTTATTCCTTATAATTTATAAAAAAAAGAGCCACCTTATAGTAAGATAGCTCTTTTTGACTATTAAATAAATGAAATAGATTGATAAGCGGGATTACATTCCCATGCCGCCCATGCCACCCATGCCACCCATGCCACCCATGCCGCCCATATCAGGCATTGCTGGAGCACTAGAATCTTTATCTTCTACTGAATCTGCAACCATGGCTTCTGTTGTTACTAGTAGACCAGATACTGAAGCTGCATCCTGTAGAGCAGTTCTTACTACTTTAGTTGGATCAATAATTCCTTTCTTAATCATATCTACATATTTACCACTTTGGGCATCAAATCCAAATGATTTATCATTTGCATCATTAATTTTTCCCACTACTATTGACCCATCAAAACCTGAATTTGATGCTATCTGTCTAATTGGAGATTCACAGGCTCTTTTAACTATCTGGACACCAACCTTTTGATCATTATTTTCAGGTTTTAACTTTATTAAAGCTTTAGCAGCATTAACTAACGCACCACCACCACCAGGTACTATTCCTTCTTCCACAGCAGCTCTAGTAGCATTCATTGCATCCTCAACTCTATCTTTACGCTCTTTAACTTCTACTTCAGTAGCTCCGCCTACTCTAATAACAGCAACACCACCAGCTAATTTAGCTAACCTTTCTTGAAGTTTTTCTTTATCATAATCTGAAGTAGCTTCATCAATTTGAGCTTTTATTTGGTTAACTCTAGCAGAAATATCTTTTTTACTACCTGCTCCATCTATGACTGTTGTTTCTTCCTTAGTTATATGTATTCTTTTTGCTGTACCTAACATTTTAAGATCAACATTCTCTAATTTTATACCTAAGTCTTCACTTATAACCTGAGCATTTGTAAGAGTTGCTATATCTACCAACATTGCTTTTCTTCTATCCCCAAAACCAGGAGCTTTTACAGCACAAACCTTTAAACCACCTCTAAGTCTATTTACAACAAGAGTAGCTAACGCTTCCCCTTCTATATCTTCAGCTATAATTAATAATGGTTTTCCAGATTGTACTACTTTTTCTAAAACTGGAAGAATAGGCTGTAAACTTGTTAATTTTTGCTCATGAATTAAAATATAAGGATCTTCCATTTCAGTAGTCATTTTTTCAGCATTTGTAATAAAGTATGGAGATAAATAACCTCTATCAAACTGCATACCTTCAACAACATCAAGCTCTGTTTCCAATCCTTTAGCTTCTTCAACAGTAATAACTCCTTCTTTACCAACTTTTTCCATTGCAGTAGCTAGAAGCTCTCCAATATCTTTCTCACCATTAGAAGAAATAGTTCCTACTTGTGCAACTTCCGCTCTAGTAGTAATTTTTTTACTATTTTTATTTAATTCAGCAACTACAACTTCTGTTGCAAGGTCTATACCCCTTTTAACATCCATTGGGTTCATTCCAGCAGCTACTGCTTTACATCCTTCTCTAGCAATTGACTGTGCTAATACAGTTGCTGTTGTAGTTCCATCACCTGCAATATCATTAGTTTTACTAGCAACTTCTCTTATCATTTGAGCACCCATATTTTCAAACTTATCTTTAAGTTCAATTTCTTTTGCAACCGTAACTCCATCTTTAGTTGTTTTAGGTGCCCCAAAAGATTTATCTAGTATTACATTTCTTCCTTTTGGACCTAAAGTTACTTTTACTGCATTTGCTAATATATCCACACCGCGAAGCATACGCTCTCTAGCATCTGTTGAAAATCTTACATCTTTTGCCATTTTAATTATTCCTTAATTTTATTGAGCAAATTAGCCCATTATTCCCATAATATCTGATTCTTTAACGATTACTAAATCGTCAGAACCAATTTTAAGTTCAGTACCGGACCACTTTCCAATAAGAACAACATCTCCTTTTTTTACATCTAAAGGTGTTATCTTACCATCTTCAGAACGTAATCCTGTTCCTACTGCTATAACTTTAGCTTCCATTGGTTTTTCCTGAGCTGAATCAGGGATAATAATTCCACCAGAAGTTTTTTCTTCGCTATCCATGCGTTTGACTAAAACACGATCATGAAGGGGTCTAAATTGCATATCATATATCCTAATATTGTTGTTATAATTAATATAAAATTAGCACTCTATTAATTAGACTGCTAAACTTGCTAACTGATATGTGTGATTTAGAACAGAAAATGTCAAGAGTATATCAATAATATTTTTTTTTGTTTCTAATAACATTAATACGCATATTAATTATTTTCATTAAATTATTTATTCCTTCTCCAGTTTTAGCCGATATATAGACCTTATTTTTTGTGTTTTTATAATTATTCTTATCAAGATTATCTATTTTATTAATTACATCTATATAATTTGTAGGTATTTGGTTTATATCATAACCAAATATATTACTCACTATCTCCAGAACATCTGTATTTTGTGAATTATAATCTTTATGAGATATATCTCTTACATGTAATATTAAATCTGCATAAACTATTTCATCCAGGGTAGCTTTAAATGCTTCAATTAGTTCTATTGGAAGCTCACTAATAAAACCTACTGTGTCGGATAAAATAAAATCATTGTCTTGAGAAATGTTAACTTTTCTATGTTTAGGATCAAGGGTTGCAAAAAGCATATCTTTTACAAATTCACCCGCTCCCGTGATTCTATTAAATAGTCTAGACTTTCCAGCATTTGTATAACCTATTAGTGATACTAATGGAAATAGCTTTTTCCTTTTAACTCTTTGCAACTCTCTAGTTTTTCTTATTTTATTTAAATCTATTTTAATTTTTTTAATTCTGCTGGTTATATGTCTTTTATCTAATTCTATTTGTAATTCTCCAGGACCACCTAAAAAGCCTCTTCCACCTCTTTGTCTTTCTAAATGCGTCCATGATCTAACTAAACGAGTTTTTTGCCATGTTATATGTGCTAATTCAACCTGCAAAGAACCTTCTTTAGTAGCAGCTCTTGCTCCAAAAATTTCTAATATTAAGGCCGTTCTATCTAGTACTTTAACTCCCCAATATTTTTCTAAATTTCTCTGCTGTATTGGGTTAAGAGAAGCATTAATTATAATTATACAGTTTTCTATATCATTTTCTTTTAATTTCGATTTAATGTCTTCTATTCTGCCTTTGCCAAAAAAGGTTCCAGATTTAAGAATAGATACTCTAAATATATCAGAATATAGTATTTTTAAATTTATAGCTTTTGCTAAAGATTTTAATTCTAATAAAGATGCTTCTGGTGAACGCCTTATAGCTCTATTATGAACAATATTGGGATGTATTAACCAACAATTTTTCATTAAAAATATACCAACATAATCAAATTTTTTTCCAAAATATACTTGAAAGTAGAATCATTGTAATAAATATTTCTATTCTTCCACAGAGCATTATTATGGATAATAAAATTATTTCCATAAAAGTATCTGGATAATAATCAATGTCTGCTATTTCAATTAATCCAATTCCTGTGTTAGAAAATGCAGATACAACTATTATAAAAGCTTCATCAAAGTTGATTTCAAAAAGAGACATTATTGAAGATAGAATTGGAATAATTGATAAATAAAGGATTGTAAAAATAAATATCTGAGAAGTTTCATCTATAGAATATATTTGCTCTTTAGCCTTAATTTTTCTTGGGTTGCAAAGCCTAAATAATTCTATAGAAATATATTTATAAATATAAATTAATCTAGTTGGTTTTAGCCCCCCTGTAGTAGAGCTAACAGAACCACCAATAAGAGTTAACAGCCCTAATACTAATACTAAATTAGTTAATGCACCATACTGATATAAATCATTAGGTACTAAACCTGTAGTGGAAATAAAAGATATAATTAAGAAACAAGTTTCTATATATTTTTCAAAAAAAGATATTTTAACATTATTAAAAAGCCCTAAAGTAACAAAAAATGTAAAACTAAATATTAATATAAGCGCTAATTTAAAATTTTTATTTTTAAAATAATATAAAAAACCATTAGCAAAAGATTTATAATGCAAATTAATAGATAACGATCCAAAGATCATAGCAAAGATCATGACTATTTTTGTAATAACGTTAGTTTCTACAATAATTTCTCCATTTGGATTATATCCATTGCTCGTAGAAATTAAAGCCATAGATAGTTGTATGGCTTCGGACCAACTATTTAAAAGTAATTTAAATAATATAGTAAAAATTACTGTCAAAGATAAAAATAGATAAAAAATAATTTTAATATTTTCTATAGAAAAATAATCTTTTAATATACTTTTTTTACGCAAAACCATTTCAACAAAAAAACTACCTACTAGAATTGTACATAACCCTCCCAACCATTGTAGAATTGCCTGCCATATCAAAAACTCAGGTTTATTAATATTTTCAATTTCAGTCCATATACCGCTAGTTGTTGATAAAGAAACTGAGAGAAAAAATATGTCTTTTGCTTTTTCCTCAGGAAATATTATATATAATGGAACAGTACCCATTAGAATTAATACTATCCACATTATAAAAATTGATAAAATACAAGATTTTTTATCTAATTCTAATATTTTAAATTTATTATTTGATATATATATTGAAACAAAGAAAAAAATAGATATTAATAATAACAACAAAAATGGAACATAATTACAATTAATAGATAACGACCAAATTATAGCAATAACAGAAGAAAAGGCCATAAATATTTGTAAAATAAGAAGAAAATTGTATGTTTGTTGAATTTTCAAATTTTATACCCTGAGTCAAAAATCTAATAAAAACCAATGCCAACAGAAAAAATCTGTTCAATTTCAGTTATGAAATCATGTTTTGCAAAAACTATTACCCTATCCCCCACCTCAATAGTCGTAGAACCTGTGGGTAATATAACTGACTTATTTCTAATTAATGCTCCTATAGCAACTCCATCTGGTAGAGGTTTATCTCTTAATGGAACTCCTATTAATATTGAGGATTCAATAGCTTCTAATTCTATTACTTCCGCCTCCCCATCTCTTAAACTTTGAACCTGAAAAACCTTTCCTTTTCTAACATGTCTTAAAATTCTTGATACTGTTAATTCTCTAGGATTTACTACGGCATCTATTCCTAATGAACTAACAAAAGGACTATATCTATTTTCTGAAAGTAATGCTGCTGAAGAATGACAACCATATTTTTTAGCTAATATAGCTGATAAGGTATTAATTTCATCACTTCCTGTAACAGCAAATGTAAAATCTGCCTGAGCTATGTTTGCTTCTTCTAATATTTCTTTATCTAAAGCATCACCATTTAAAATTATAGATTTATTAAGTTCATCAGCGATTGATTCTGCTCTATTTGTGTTACTTTCAATAAGTGTTATATTTGATTGAGGTTCATTATCTTCTATAGATTTTGCAACTCTTAAACCAGTTTTACCACCACCAATTATCACTATTCTTCTAGCCCTGGCAGTTTCTTTTCCAAAGACCGATAAAACACGCTCTGTTCTATTAGATTCAGCCATTACATATATATCATCACCACTTTGCATTTCACTCAATTTATTAGGTACAAAACCTAATTCATTTCTTACTATATAAACTACCCTTGCTCCCAAATCTGGAAAAATTTCTGTTAATTGGTTTAAAGGAGTATTTATAACTGGACAATCTTCTCCCAGATTTATTTCAATTAATCTTACTAAATCATCATCAAAAGAAATTAAATCTTTTGCTCCAGGAACAGCAACTAATCTAGTAAAAGACTTTGCGACCTCCTGCTCTGGTGATATTATTGCATCAATAGAAAATAGACCTGAATCAAACAAAGACTTCCATTCATCTTTACTATATGCTTCTGAACGAACTCTTGCAATTTTAATAGGAACAGAAAACAAGGCTTGTGCTATTTGGCAAGAAATCATATTAATTTCATCTGACTGAGTAACGGCTATTATCATATCTGATTTATCAGCTTCTGCTTCTTTTAGAATATTAGGATGAGAAGCATAACCTATTAAAGTTCTTACATCTAATTTACTAGAAATTTGATCTATTCTTTTTTCATCATGATCAATAATTGTAATTTGGTTTTTCTCATCATAAAGAAGTCTTGCTATATTATAACCAACTTCTCCTGCTCCACAAATAATAATATTCATAAGAATATCCTTTATTTTTGATTTTTTTGTTGCTTTAGAATATTTAATTTTCTATGAAATGCTGATCTTTCCATTCCTATAAAGTTTGCAGTTTTTGATATATTTCCATTAAACCTATCTAAATTTTTCATTATATAGTCATATTCAAATATTATTCTAGCCTCTTTAAGGTTTAAAGAATATAAGTAATCTCTATTATTATATTCTTCATCATTTATACGATCTAAACTTACCAAATCTTTAGGAAGCATATCATATGTTATTTCATTTAATGAAGTATCATTAATCATAATTAGTATTCTTTCAATAGCATTTTTCAGTTGTCTTACGTTGCCATGCCATTTAATTACTTGTAATGATGCTATAGCTTGTTGGTTTATGGTTAAATTATCTCTACCCGTGAATTTAGAAGCTTTATTTAAGAAATAATCAACTAAAATCGGAATATCCTCTTTTCTTTCTGATAATGGTGGAATTTCAATCGGAATAACATTTAATCTATAGTATAGATCTTCACTAAATTCTTTATTTTTAATTTTTTCAGTTATTTCAATACTTGTAGAGCTTATAACTCTAATATCAACG